>Ga0105102_10000095_pt1 | contig 21540 bp, 21 predicted proteins | sample PPLLaktember2015_FD_87032 | JGI IMG/M metagenome (GOLD analysis project Ga0105102, IMG submission 87032) | Freshwater sediment microbial communities from Prairie Pothole Lake near Jamestown, North Dakota, USA - PPLs Lake P7 Core (6) Depth... | ecosystem: Environmental > Aquatic > Freshwater >...
CTGGGACGTGGTCGAGTGACTGGCTCTCTTGGAGCCGTGCTCCTCTGCTCGTTGAAGCCATCCTCGGGAGTGTGGAGGCCGAAACGTGGGTCGACCGGGGCCTCCGGCCGTCCGTGGACGTTCGAAGGTCCGAGATTCACGTGTCCGCCGAGGCGCTGGAGTCAGACGGGGCCTTCGCAAACTTCCTCCGCCTCGAGGCAGTCCTGCTTCCCGGCGGCGACGTGACTCCGCTCGAGCAGACAAGTGCCGGCCGCTATGAGGCGATCCTCCCCGGACTCGCCGAGGGAGGGTACGCCCTGCAGGTGGTCGACTCAGCGCGCAATCATGTCGCCCTCCTCCCCTTCTCGGTTCCGTACCCGGAGGAGTACCGCCAGACGGGCGTCGACGAGGCATCCCTGCGGACGATTGCGCAGACGACCGGCGGCCGGTTCCTCGAAAGCGATCTGGCGCTTCCCGAGTCCCCTGCCACGCGGGGCCGATCCTATGCTCCCGTCCACCGCCAGGTCCTGCTTCTGGCCCTCACTCTCTTCCTCCTCGAACTCGTTCGCCGCAAGCGACCTCGTCGACTGGCGAAGCCCGCGCCGCGGGCCGACCGATTCGCTGCGTGAGGAGCTTCCGCCTCCGCAGAGCGGGCGACGGCGGCGTCACCCGCGAAGAGGGCGAACCCAGGTGCGTTGCAGTGCTGTCCACTTGATTCAGTGGCACCACAACTCTATACTGCTCGCGAAGTTCCCTCTCGATTGCCATCCCACGGAAGGGGAGGTGACGTTCGCGTTTGGCTTCTCTGGTAGAGCGGAAGGAACATCTCTAAGGGAGGTTCAGATGGGAAGAAAGGGAAACTGGCTAGTACTTGGAATCGCAGTGTCCTTGATCATCGGCATGGCTTCCGTGGGGTTCGGGGCAACCGACAAGTTGGTCTACCTGTTCTACGGTGAACCCGGTGAGGCCGACCCCGCGACGGCGTACGACATGCGCTCGTCGACACTGATCAACAACGTCTACGACCGTCTCCTAACCTACGAAGGGAGCGACGCCACGAAGTTCGCGCCGATGCTGGCCGAGCGCTGGGAAGTGTCGGCCGACGGAAAGACGCTCACGTTCCACCTCCGAAAGGGCGCGACATTCCACGACGGCTCGGCCTTAACGGCGGAGGATGTGCGCTACTCACTCAACCGCGTCTTGACGATGAACCAACCGCCTGCCTGGATGCTGTCGCAGATGATGAATCAGGACAGCACCGTCGTCGTTGACCCGTATACCGTCGAGGTTCACCTGACGCAGGCGTACGCCGCGGCTCTGGGCGTGCTGACGCACAGCGTCGCGTCGATCGTCAACTCGGCGGTCGTCGAGGCGAACGGCGGCATCGTCGCCGATCAGGAAAACACCTGGATGAACCAGAACGAGGGCGGCGCCGGATCCGGACCGTACACGTTGAAGGAATGGATCCCGGCTGAAAGGCTCACGTTCGAGCGGTACGACGGCTACTGGGGCAAGAAGGCCATCACGAAGACCATCGAGTGCCCCATCGTCCCCGAGGTCGGAACTCGCGTCCTCATGCTGCGGGCCGGGGATGCCGACGTCCACGACCAGTTCCCGGAGACGAACGTCGCCGACCTGCAGGGCGCTCCGAACCTGACGATCCTCACCCCGGCCACGTTCAACATCGACTTCATCGCCCTTGGATGCCGCGGCCCGATGGCCGAGAAGGTCGTCCGCCAGGCGGTGTCCTACGCGTTCCCGTACGCCATGGCGCTTGAGTTCGTCTACAACGGACTTGCGATCCGATCCACCGGCCCAATCCCGTCGGGGATGTTCGGCTACGTCGACCCTGCAGCCGAAGGGCGGTACGACTACAACATCGTCAAGGCCAACCAGCTCCTGGACGCGGCCGGCTGGACTTGGGTTCCCGGCCAGGGCTACCGCACAAAGGGCGGCGTCGAACTTGGCATGGAGGTTCTCGCGCCGATCGGCGAGGAAGTGAAGATGCAGGAGGCCCTGCTCTGGCAGGACAGCCTCCGGCAGATCGGCTTCAACCTGAAGATCCGAGAGATCGTGTACGCCATGATGTACAGGACGGTCCGCAACCACGACACGGACGGCATCATGTCGGGCTGGCTGCCGGACTACGCGGACCCGGACAACTACGTCGACGCCATCTGCAACTCAGGAAACGCCAACGCCATCTACGGGAACCAGTACAACAACCCGGCCATGGATGCGCTGATCTTGCAGGCGAAGTCCGAAATCGATGTGGCAAAGCGTGCCGACCTGTATCGGCAAATCCTGGAGATCTCGTTCCAGGATGCGCCGTACATCTGGGTCTCCCAGCGGTCGAACGTCGTCATCTTCAACAACGCCGTGAAGGGCTTCTACTACAACCCGATCCTTCCGATCGACTTCTCGACGCTGTACAAGGAAGGCTAGGCAAGAAGGGGTCTCGACCAATACGGGGCCGGAGTCTCACTCCGGCCCCTCCTTTGATTCCACAACCGCGGGACAACCCCGTTGCTCCGCGGGATGAGGAGAAGACATGAGGCTCAGCACCTACATCCTGCGCCGCGTTGCGATGCTCGTTCCTGTCCTGCTCGGCGTGCTGGTGCTCATCTTCGTCATCGCGTACGTCATTCCGGCCGATCCGGCGCGAGCCTGGGCCGGGCCGCGAGCGCGTGCGGAGCAGGTTCAGGCGCTCGAGGAGCGTTACCACCTAAACGACCCCATCTACACGCAGATCGGCATCTACCTGAAGAACGTGTTTCTCCATTTCGACCTTGGGGTCTCTCCGACGACCGGGCGCCCGGTGCGGGACGATCTCAAGGCCTTCTTCCCGGCGACCTTCGAGCTGGCGATGTGTGCCTTCTTCCTGGCGATTGCCCTGGGAATCCCTTTGGGCGTCATCTCCGCGCTGCGCAGGAATCGCCCGACGGACCACTTCTCACGCGTCATCGCGCTGACCGGGGTCTCGACGCCGCTCTTCTGGTCGGCGCTCCTGCTGCAGTTCCTGTTCTACTACAAGCTGGGCTGGCTTCCGGCGATGGGGCGATCGACGATCGACATCACGCGCTACACCGGCTTCGTCCTCATCGACAGCGTTCTCAACTGGAACTGGACGGCGTTCGGCGATGCGGCGATCCACATGATCCTCCCGGCCGCGACGTTGGCGTTCTACTCGATGGGGTACTTGGTCCGCATCACGCGCGGCAGCATGCTCGAGGTTCTCGAGGCGGAGTACGTGATTACGGCAAGAGCCAAGGGACTTCCGCGGAAGATCGTCATCTACCGGCACGCGCTGAAGAACGCGATCATCCCGCCTTTGACGGTGCTCGGCGTCGAGTTCGGTTGGCTGCTCGGCGGGACAGTCCTGCTCGAGACGATCTTCGCCTGGCCGGGCATGGGCCGCTACGCGGCGGGGTCGATTGTCATGGTGGATCTTCCCGCCGTGGTCGGCTACACGTTGGTCGTCGCCATGATCATGCTCCTGTCCAACCTGGTCGTCGACATTCTCTACAGCGTCATCGATCCGCGGATCCGCGTGGGAGGGAAGCGCAGATGAGAATCCCTGGAAGCATGCTCTTCTCCTCTCGGTATCGGCTGCGCCAGAAACGCCTCCATCCGATCACCAAGGAATGGGGCTTGACCTTCTACGTGCTTCGGCACAGCATGCTGGCCGTCGTTGGAGGGCTCATTGCCCTGGCGTTCCTTCTGATCGCTCTCTTCGGCAGCATGCTCGCTCCGTACGATCCCATCAGCGCCAACATTCAGGATCGGTTTCAGCCCCCGTCGGCCTCGCACCCGCTGGGTACCGACACGATGGGGCGCGACGTCATGAGCCGCATGTTGGCCGGGGCGCAGCACAGCATCAAGGCGGGGCTGATCGTTCTCGCGATCGCCGTCCCGCTGGGGGTTCTCCTCGGCGGGATTGCCGGCCTGTTCGGCGGGTGGATCGACGAGGTGATCATGCGGGTCACTGACATGTTCCTCGCGTTCCCGTCGCTCGTTCTGGCGATGGCGTTTTCGGCGGCGCTCGGGCCGTCTCTGTTCAACGCGATGATCGCCCTATCGGTCGTCTGGTGGCCGATGTACGCTCGCCTCGTCCGGGGGCAGGCACTTGCGGTCAGGGAGACGAGCTACGTTGAGGCCGCTCGGTCGCGGGGAGCCAGCAACTGGCACATCATGTTCAAGCACATCCTCCCGAACTGCCTGTCGCCGATTCTCGTGACGTTGACGCTCGACATGGGGTGGGTCATCACCGCCGCCGCGTCGCTGAGCTTTCTTGGATTCGGCGCCCAGCCTCCGATCCCCGAGTGGGGGCGGATGGTCAGCGACGGCCGGATCTACATGCTGCGCGCGTGGTGGATGTCGGTGTTCCCGGGACTCGGCATCGTGTTGGTGGTGCTGGGATTCAACCTTCTGGGGGACGGCATCCGCGACTCGTTGGACCCGAAGCTTCGAAGGCTGACGGAGGTGACATGGAAGCGCGAGAAAACCTCCTCGTCGTCGACCGACTGAAGACGCAGTTCTTCACGTACGGAGGCGTCGTCGAAGCCCTGGACGAGGTCAGCTTCGAGATCGAGCGCGGCGAGATCTTCGGGCTGGTGGGAGAAAGCGGATGCGGCAAGTCCGTGACGGCAACGTCGATCCTCGGGCTCGTGGCCAAACCGGGCAAGATCGTCTCGGGGCGCGTGCTCTTGGACGGAGAGAACCTCGTCGGCAAGAGCGAGCAGGAGATGAACCGCGTGCGAGGCTCTCGCATCGCGATGATCTTCCAGGACCCGACCAGCTCGCTCAATCCGTTGTTCCGTATCGGATACCAGGTGGCCGAACCCTACATCTACCACCAGCGGCGCGCCAAGCGGCAGGCACTGAAGGACGCGACCGGGATCCTCGCCAAGACGGGACTCCCCGACGCCGTGGAGAAGTCGAGGAACTACCCCCACGAGCTGTCCGGAGGAATGCGCCAGCGGGCGATGATCGCCATGTCGCTCACCTGTGAGCCGGATCTGCTGATCGCGGATGAACCCACGACGAATCTCGACGTGACGATCGGGCGCCAGATCCTCGACCTCGTCAAGGACCTGCAGCGCGAGTTCGGCGCCAGCGTCCTCTGGATTACGCACGACATGGCGGTCGTCGCCCAGATGTGCGATCGCGTCGGGGTGATGTACGCGGGGACCATCGTCGAGAAGACCGACGTGAGAACCCTCTTCCGGAACGCGAAACACCCGTACACGGAACGGCTGCTGCGCGCGATTCCTTCCGCGGTGAAGTCCGCCGACAAGCTGGAGGAGATCCCGGGCTCCGTCCCACAACTGATCCATCCGCCGACGGGGTGCCGGTTCCACCCGCGCTGCGACCACGTCATGGAGATCTGCAGTCGCGTGAAACCGCTGGAGCAAGAGGTCGAGCCGGGTCACACGGTGGCATGCCACCTGTTCGGCAGGGAAAGGGAAGGGACATGACGACCGCGCTGTTTGAGTGCCGGAACCTGACGAAGTTCTTTCCGATCAGGAGTCTGCTCCGCGAGACAGGACGGGTCCACGCGGTGGAGGACGTCAACCTGATCATTCCCGAGGGCGGAACCGTCGGCCTGGTCGGCGAGAGCGGCTGCGGGAAGACGACGCTCGCGCGGACCATCCTGCTGTTGATCGACCCCACGTCGGGACAAGTCATCTTCCGCGGCGAGGACATGGCTTCGCGCTCGAAGCGGGACCTGAGGCAGTTCCGCCGCGAGACGGCGATCGTGTTCCAGGACCCCTATTCCTCTCTCGATCCGCGGATGCTGATCGCGGACGTCGTCGGCGAGCCCCTGGTGATCCACAAAGTGGCGTTCGGCGAAGACCGCGACAACCTTGTGCTGTCACTGCTGAAGCGCGTCGGCCTCGAGGCTGACCACATGTACCGTTACCCGCATGAGTTCAGCGGGGGCCAGCGACAACGGCTGGCGATCGCCCGGGCTCTGGCGGCGGACCCGAAGTTCATCCTGCTGGATGAGGCGACGTCGGCGCTCGACGTCTCCGTTCAGGCGAAGATCCTGAACATGCTGAACGGGCTCAAGGCCGATCTCCGGCTGACGTACATGTTCATCTCCCACGACTTGAGCGTCGTGCGCCACCTGAGCGACCACATCGGCGTGATGTACCTCGGGCGGATGGTGGAATACGGCACGCGCGAGCAGGTGTTCGACACCCCGACTCATCCGTACACGCGCGGACTCCTTGCTGCAGCGCCAAGCCTCGACCCCAACGATCGGGACCGACCTCGCGAGGTCGTGTTGCAGGGCGAGGTTCCGAGCGCCGTCGAACCGCCGTCGGGATGCCGCTTCCACCCGCGGTGCCCCGGTCGCAAGCCGGAATGCGACCGCGTGCGCCCCGAGCTGATCGATATCGGAGACGGCCACCTGGTCGCCTGCCTTCCGGAATGAGAATCGGCCGGCAGCGGAAGGATGACATGGATGTCGCGCAAGGCACGAACGATTCCGGCGCGGAGCGCAGGCCTCCGGAGCTGTCGCGCAAGGACATCCTCGCAGTGATCCTCGCGATGTTCCAGCTCTTCCTCCCGCTGATCGTCGGCCTGCTGATTGTCGGCGCGGTCGTCGCGCTGATCCTTCGCTGAACTGGGCGAGACGAACCGAGAAGGAGGCGATGTGAGTCAAGCACTGGCCGCGCTCAAGTCGCAGCAAGCCTGTGAGATCCTCAAGGAGCTGGGGGTCGACTGCTGGCTCGTCTGGGTCCGCGAAACGATGCAGATGCGCGATCCCAGCCTCGAGCTCGTCCTGGGAACTGACGTCATCGCGCAGACCGCTCTCCTGTTCACGCGGGGGGGAGAGAGGATCGCCGTCGCCCAGGAGCATGATGCGGCGGGCTTTCCAAGCGGGTTGTTCGATCGCACGATCCCGTACCGTACGGGGATCGCAGAGCCCCTTCGCCGCGAGTTGTCCCGCCTGGATCCGGCGCAGATCGCCCTGGACTACAGCGTCGATAACGACGCCGCAGACGGACTGAGCGTTGGGATGCTGGAGCTTCTTCGGCAGATCCTCGACGGAACCGCCTACTCGACCCGCCTCGTGTCGGCCGGACCGCTCGTGGAGCGCCTGCGGGGCAGAAAACTCCCGGAGGAGGTCGACCGCATCCGCACCGCGATCTCCATCACGGAAGGGATCTTCGACGATCTGCGCGGCGTCCTTCGAGTCGGCCAGACGGAGCAGGAGATTGCGGAGTACGTGCGTGCCCGCATGCAGGAACTCGGCGTGACCCCGTCGTGGGATCCGTCGTACTGCCCCGCCGTCGACGCCGGGCCGGCCAAGGAGTTCGGTCATTCGGGCCCGACGGGTCTCCGGGCAAGGGCCGGACACCTGCTCCACTTCGACTTCGGGGTCAAGGCGGACGGCTTCTGCGCCGACCTCCAGCGGATGTACTTCTTCGGCCGCCGCTCAGACGTCCCGGCGGAGGTTCGGCGCGCCTTCGACACCGTGCGCGGCGCCATTGACGCCGCAGGCTCCTTTCTCCGCCCCGGACGGATCGGCCACGAAGTCGACGCCGTGGCCCGAGCCCACATCACCGGCGCCGGCTACGAGGAATACGCGCACGGCCTCGGCCATCAGATCGGCCGGTTCGCACACGACGGGGGGATGCGACTCGCGCCGAGCTGGGAGCTGTTCGGCCGTCGCCCGTTCGGAATCGTCGAAGAGGGCAACGTCTTCACCCTCGAACCGAACGCCGCGACGCCGAACTACGGGCGTGTCAGCCTTGAAGAGGACGTGCTCGTGACGGCCGACGGGTGCCGCTTCCTTTCGACTCCACAGCGCGAGCCGATTTGTATCGAGTAGGCGGCCCGCCGAAATCGGCGGGTCGACGGGCTAGCCGACTTCGAGCAGACGATCCTTCGGGAAGCGGCTCAGAACCTCGCATCCTGTGTCGGTGATGGCGAGCATGTCCTCGATCCGGACTCCGCCGAGACCGTCCAAGTAGATTCCCGGCTCGGCCGTGCACACCATGCCGGGTTCGTACGCCGCCACGGCCGAGGCGCCCGAAGACGCCGGCGCCTCGTGGATCTCGATCCCAACCCCATGGCTCAGCCCGTGTGTGTACTGCTCGCCGTACCCAGCGCGCTCGATCACGTCGCGCGCCGCCTTGTCGACGGACGACCCCGAGACTCCCGGGGCGAACGCGGCCAGCCCGGCCAGGTTGGCCTCAAGCACAATGTTGTAGACACGACGCAGGGTCTCGGGGGCGCCCCCGACCGACACGGTGCGGGTGATGTCGCTCAGGTACCCCTTGTACCGAGCGCCAATATCAAACAGAAGTACGTCTCCCGACCGGACCTTCTGATCGGCGGGGATGTGATGCGGCAGCGCGCTGTTCGCGCCGGCCGAGACAATCAAGTCGAAGCCCACCGCCTCGGCTCCCCGGTCGCGCATCCCGCGCTCGAGGCGCCACGCGATCTCTCCCTCCGTCATTCCCGGACGAACGACGGTCAGAGTCTCCTCCAGGGCCAGTTCGGCGATCTCGGTGGCCCGCCGGATCCGCGCGATCTCGTCCTCGTCCTTGATGAGGCGAACGCGACCCACGGGGTCCTCGTCCACGACCAGTTCGCAGACCCTCGCCGCCTCGAGTGCTCGTCCTGTCACCCACCCGATTCGCCGCGACGCCAGGCCAACCCGTCGGAACCCATGTTGCTGGAGCAACTCGACGACGGCCTTCTGGTACTCCCAGTCCAGGATCCGCCAGTTCAGGTGCGGCGCCTCGGCCGACGCCATCCCGATGTTGGTGCGAGATGCGTAGGCGTGAATCGCCTCCGGCGTGACCATCAGAACTCCGTAGCCGCGGTATCCGGTCAGGTAGAACATGGACGCGTAGTCCGGATCCGTCGTCTCCAAGTGAACCACGAGGAAGCAGTCCGCCTGGACGGACTGCATCAACCGCGCTTGCCGCGCCGCGTAGTCGATCATGCTTCTCCTCTCGCCATGGACAGGCGAACCGACTGTCCGATCGTGCTTCGGACGGGCTTCCACGTCCGCGCCCGGTGCCGCACACGGGCGGCCCGGATCTCCGTCTTCCAGGTTTGCGGCGAGGAAGACGCCTGCGCCAAAGGTCGTTCGGACCGCGCGCTCTACGACACGCGCGGTCTCTCATCCTCGGTTTCTCGCCGGTCTCGGACCGACCGGCGGGGGTCGCCGAAACCGGCGGGCTGCAGGGTCGGACCGAGGAGGAATCCGTCCTTCAACGGATCATCCAAGTCCATCACGAAGTCGTGATGCCCGGTCACAAACGCGCGGCCCGAGATCTCAGGAACGATCGCCGCGTACTCACCGACCTTCGTCTCTTCGACGATGCGACCGCTGAGCGTGGTCCCGATCAGGCTCTCGTGGACGAACAGCTCGCCCAACGCGATGTCGCCCCGTGCGTGGAGGATCGAGAGACGGGCAGCGGTCCCCGTGCCACACGCGGACCGGTCCATCGCACCCGGCGGGATGACGACGACGTTGCGACCGGACACGCCGGGTCCCTCCGATGGAGCCGTGAACTGGACGTGCGTGATCTCGTCAACCCACGCGAACTCGGGGTGCCGAACGGCGATCCGGCGCCGAACCTCGGCGCGAAGAGCGATCCCCACGCGGACGAGATCCGCGGCGGCCTCCGGGACAAGGCGCAAGCCGAGGCTCCCCGCGTCGACCGACGCGTAGACGTTCCCGCCGTACGCGACGTCGACGCTCACGCTTCCGAGTCCGGGAACCGAGATCGGTGCGTCGAGCGTGTAGACGAACGCAGGCACTGAGCGGAACGAGACCCGCAAGGCCTTTCCGTGATCGATGAGGACTCGGGCCGTGACGAGTCCGCCGGGAGTGTCGAGGACGACGGGCGTTTCTCCCGCGCCTCGGACGAGGCCGGCCTCGACAAGGGCTGTGCACCATCCGATGGTGTCGTGCCCGCACATCGGCAGGTACCCGCCGACCTCGACGAAGATGACGCCGAAGTCCGCGTCGCGGCGGCACGGCTCCGTGAGCACAACGCCCGACATGACGCTGTTCCCTCGCGGCTCGTAGACGAGGGCGGTGCGGATCCAGTCCAAGTGTCTGCGCAAGTAGAGAGCGCGCGCCGCGACGGTATCGCCGGGAATCGGAGGCAGGCCTGAGAGGATCGTGCGCGTCGGCTCGCCGCCGGTATGGGTGTCGATCGCTACGATGCGCTCTCTGTCCGTCACGGTCTCCCTTTCATCGCTCCGCTGGCGCTGGCGAGACGGTAGGAGCGACGCACCGCCTTGTCAAGGACTTCGCCGTGAAGGAGCGTGCCGCTTGATGGTTCGCGCCGTTTCACCTACACTGCACCGCCATGGAGTCCGTAGGGCAGCGCATTCGCGACCTCCGCGCCGAGAAGGGGTGGACGCTGAAGCAACTCGCCTCGAAATGCGAGCTCTCGACCAGCTTCCTGTCCCAGGTCGAGCGCGGGCTTTCCTCGGTGTCGATCACGTCTCTCCACGTCATCTGCCAGGCCCTCGGGATGACGCTCGGCGAGTTCTTCCGCCAGATCGGAGACGGCGCCGGCCCCCCCGCACCCGGCGATCGGACGCCCGAGGTCATGAAGGCGCAGGACCAGCGGGCGATCAACCTGTCGGAGGCATCCATCAAGTACCGCTTCCTCAGCCGGGAGTTCCCCGGCCGGCAGTTCGAGATCATGCTCGGGGAGATCTCTCCGGGGTACTTCTACCCGCCGTTCCCGCACGACGGGGAGGAGTTCGGTTACGTCCTAGAAGGGCAGCTGCGCCTCACGATCGGCGAGGCGACGTACGCGCTCGGCCCCGGAGACAGCTACCACTTCGCGGCGTCCGCGCCGCACGGATACCAGGCGGAGGGCAGCTCACCCGTCCGGATCCTGTGGGTGCAGACCCTGAAGTACTTCCAGACCCGCGATGGGATTCCGACACCCTCGGAGTGACGGCACGTTGGGGTCGGCGGAGGGTCGAATGAACGAACGCCTGCTGTACCTGTCGAGCCTAGACGTGGAGCGAGCGGGACCCTCGGAGTCCGAGGTCGCGTCGGCCCTTGAGGAGCTGTTCCGAGAGAAGGGCGCGCACCGCGTCGAGGCGCCGCCCAAGCTCGGGATCCATCCCAGGGCCGACTCGTTCCTTCACGCAATGCCGGCGTACGTTCCTACACTCCATGCGGCGGGAATGAAGTGGATCGGTGCATTCCCCGGGAACCGGGCCCGAGGGATTCCCTTGATCAGTGGGCTCGTCATCCTGAACGACGATGAGACAGGTTTGCCCTTGGCCGTTATCGACGCGCGGTGGGTGACGGCGAAGCGAACTGCGGCGGCGTCGGCGCTCGCGGCGAAGTACTTGGCACGGTCGGACGCCTCCACGGTCGGCATCCTTGGATGCGGAGCGCAAGGGCGAAGCCATCTCGACGCCCTGTGTGCCGAGTTTCGGGTCGAGCGGGTGGTGGCCTTTGACCCGTCGGTGGACGTGCGCACACACTACGCGGCAGAGATGCAAGAGCGGACGGGTGTGCGCGTGCTCGCCACAGCCTCGCCGCGCGACGCGGTGGAGGCGTGCGACATTGTCATAACGGCGGGGCCCATCGCGCGGGTCCCCTATGCGACCGTCCAACCGGGGTGGCTGTCGGAAGGAGCCTTCGCCGCGTCGATCGACTACGCTTCAGCGTGGAGCGCGGGCGCGTTGGCGGAGTTCGACCGAATCTACGTCGACGACATCCCGCAAGAGGAAGCCCACCGCGCAGAGGGTTACTTCCCCGACCTCCCTGCTCCGTTCGCTGACCTGGGGGAGGTTGTGGCCGGCACGAAACGGGGTCGCACAACTCCCCAACAGCGGCTCATGGCCTGTCTGCTCGGGTTGGCGGCCGAGGACATCGTCGTCGCCCGCCTCGTCGTGGAGCGGGCTATCGCGCGCGGGATCGGAACCTGGCTTCCCTCGTAGGAAGTGCTGGAGGTAGAGGCGTGGCCAGAACGGAGACGATCGGTGAGTGGAAGGGGATGCCGGAGTGGCGCCCTCGCAGGGGATGGCAAACGTTCCGTACGGTCGATCTGCACACCGCGGGCGAGCCGCTGCGGATCGTCACGGACGGCTTCCCCGAGCTCCGAGGCGCCACGATGCTCGAGCGCCGTCGGGATGCACACGAGCGCTGCGACGGGCTGCGGCGTCTCCTCATGTGGGAGCCGCGCGGGCATGCCGACATGTACGGATGCCTCGTCACGCCTCCCGCGACGGACGACGGAGACTTCGGCGTCCTGTTCATGCACAACGAGGGGTGGAGCACGATGTGCGGCCACGGAGTGATCGGTGTGACGACGGCGGCCGTCGAGCTCGGATGGGTGCCGGCATCGGAGCCCGAGACGACGGTGCGGATCGACGCTCCGCCGGGCCGAGTCACAGCCACCGCCTGCGTCGAGGCCGGCCGCGTCCGGGTCGTCCGCTTCCGCAACGTCCCGTCCTTCGTGCTCGCCCTGGACCAAACCGTCGAAGTCCCCGAGTTCGGGCGCATCCGCTACGACCTCGCGTTTGGGGGCGCGTTCTACGCGTACGTCGACGCGACGGACGTGAACCTTCACTGCCTCCCCGGAGAGATCGACGCCCTGATCGCTGCCGGCCGTGCCGTCAAGCGCGCCGTCGCGGCCGAGCGAAGCATTCCCCACCCCGTCGATCCCGACCTTGGCTTTCTCTACGGGGTGATCTTCGTCGCGCCGCCCGTGTCAGAGGGCGCAGACAGCCGGAACGTCTGTATCTTCGCCGACGGCGAGGTGGACCGAAGCCCAACCGGAACAGGCGTGAGCGGGAGAATGGCGATTCACTACGCTCGCCACGAGATCGCCCTCGGGCAGTCGCTGACGATCGAAAGCATCCTCGGCACTCGATTCATAGGTCGCGTCGTCGAGGAGTCGAGCTGCGGACCCTACGCCGCCGTGGTCCCTGAGGTGGAGGGCGCGGCGCACATCACCGGTCGACAGACCTTCGTCGTCGACCCGGACGACCCGCTCAACGAGGGATTCCTCCTCCGCTGAACGGGGCAACTGGAGCTTCCCCCGCCAGCGCCGACCTCATCGGCGCGTTTGGTCGACCCATTCCTTCCGCGGACTTCCCGACGCCATCCATGGTGAGGCGCGGGTAGGGCGCGCACGCTGACAAATACTTAAGATCCTTGACAAATATCAATGGAACCGCTACCTTACCGGTATGCCTGACGTGGGACGCAAGATCCGTGAGCTGCGCCGCGCAAAGGAGTGGACCCTCGACGAGCTGTCGTCGCGCTCCGGGCTTTCCGCTGGCTTCCTGTCTCAGGTCGAGCGGGGCTTGTCCTCGCTCTCCATCGTATCCCTCGAGAGGGTGTGCGACGCACTTGGAGTCTCTCTTTCGGAGCTCTTGGGTGCGGAGCAGGTCCATCCAGAAGGCGGCTCCGAACCCTGCAAGGTCGTCGCCGCTTCGCGGCAATGGATCGTGCGCATCCCAGACTCCGCCATCTCGTACCGGCACTTGACGGCAAGACTCCCGCGATGCCCGTTCGAGGTGCTGATCAACGAGTTTCCCAAGGACTACTACCACCCCTCGACGCAGCATCGGGGCGAGGAGTTCGGCTACGTGCTCGAGGGAACGCTGTCGCTCGTCGCCGGGGAGGAGACCCACCGCGTCGACGCGGGGGACTGCTACTACTTGGGCCCGATGGAGTCGCACACGTACAGCACGGGCGGAGAGCCAGCGAGGGTGCTGGTGATCTCGACAGAGAAGTTCCTGGAGTGAGGCGGGATCGTGATCGAGGCTTCGGGAAGGCAAGTCGTGATGTCAGAGGAGCGGATGCGAGTTAGATTGCGGCGAGTGGGGTTTGGGCGATGTCGTGGGGCGCTGGCGTGCTCCGTCGAGGCGATGCCGTGACGCGCCGGAGCACGACTTGGTGCGCGAGTCGTACAACACATCGCGCGGATACCGACCCGGTTTCGAATGAGGAGATGCTGCCATGCGACTCCAGCGCATGATCGCGACGATCGATACGCACACGGAGGGCGAGCCGACCCGCACGATCATCGGCGGTCTGCCCCACATTCCCGGTGACTCCGTGGCCGCCAAGATGGCGTACATGCGGGACAACTTGGACGACCTGCGCCGGATGCTCATGTACGAGCCCCGCGGGAACGAAGTCATGTCCGGTGTCATCCTAACCCCTCCGTGTCGCAGCGACGCAGACATCGGAGTGATCTACATTGAAGTAGGCGGGTACCTTCCGATGTGCGGACATGACACCATCGGGTGCTGCACCGCGCTGGTGGAGACCGGGATCGTGCCCGTCGAGGAGCCGATCACGACCATCCGCTTGGACACGCCGGCCGGCCTCGTCGTCGCCCGCGTCGCGGTCGTGGATGGAAGCGCCAAGCAGGTCACGTTCACCAATGCTCCCGCCTTCCTGTATCGGAAGGACGTGAACGTAGACATCCCCGGCCACGGCCGCGTCACCCTGGACATCGCTTACGGCGGCAACTTCTACGCGCTCGTCGAAGCTCGGCAGCTTGGACTCGAGATCACGGCGGAGAGAGCCGGGGAGATCGTGCAGGCGGGGAAGGCCGTTCGGGCGGCCGTCAACGGGGCGATTCGCGTGCAGCACCCTGAGATGGAGTTCATCGAGGGGCTGACCCACGTGGAGTTCTATGGCCCTCCCACCCACCCCGACGCCGACGTGAAGAACGCGGTGGTGATTCCTCCCGGCTCCATCGACCGCTCGCCTTGCGGCACCGGAACGTCAGCCAAACTGGCGGTGCTTCATGCCCGAGGCAAGCTGCGCGAGAACGAGGAGTTCGTCCACGAGAGCATCATCGGCACGATCTTCCGGGCCCGGATCGTGGGGACAGCGCAGGTCGGGCCGTTCGCCGCCGTCATCCCCGAGATCTCGGGACGCGCCTACGTGACGGGCATGCACCACTTCGTGGTGGACCCGGAGGACCCACTGAAGAGGGGATTCCTGCTCGGGGTAGGTTCTTCCTAGGTCGGCAGGCCGACGAGGAGGTTTCGAATGAGGATAGAGCGACACCCGATCCTGGGACAGCTGGCGGAAGCGCGCGAGATCACGCTCCGCGTCGACGGCAGAGTGGTGAAGGCTCGAGAGGGCGAGCCGATTGCCGCCGCCCTCGCCGCGGCAGGGATTCGCGTACACCGCTACACCGCGAAGCGGTCCGAGGCTCGCGGGATTCTTTGCGCGATCGGTCAGTGCACGGACTGCGCCATGATCGTGAACGGCATGGCCAACGTCCGCACCTGCATCACCCCGGTCGCGGACGGCATGGTCGTCGAGACCCAGCGAGGCGTGGGGCGAAGGAGCGAGATGTGAGCGTCGTCGACGTGCTCGTTGTCGGAGCCGGTCCCGCCGGACTCGCAGCGGGGATCGAAGTGGCCAAGCGCGGCGGCCGGGTGTGCGTCGTCGACAGGAACCTCGAGCCCGGCGGGCAACTGGTCAAGCAAATCCACAAGTTCTTTGGATCCCGCGAGCACCACGCCGGCGTGCGAGGGGTGGACATCGCGGCGCAGCTCCTCGAAGAGGCCCGCGCGCTCGGCGTGACCCTGCGGCTCGGGTGGGAGGTCTTTGCGATCCAGCCCGGCCATGCGGTCGACATTGTCCAGGCGGTCGCCGACGACGCGACAGGGAGCGCCGGGGATGCCCCGACAGAGCGGTTCGATGCTCGCTCGGTCGTTCTGGCCGCGGGTGCCGAGGAGAATGCCCTTCAGTTTGAGGGCTGGACGCTTGCCGGCGTGATGGGAGCGGGAGCGGCCCAGACGCTCATCAATGTGTGGCGAGTGCGGCCCGGCAAGCGGGTCCTCATGGTCGGCGCCGGGAACGTGGGACTAATCGTCACCTACCAGTTGCTCCAGGCGGGAGTGACAGTGGCGGCAATCATCGAAGCGGCGCCGCGGATCGGCGGCTACGGCGTCCACGCTGCGAAGATCCGGCGCGCCGGAGTCCCCATTCTGACGTCCCATACGATCCTTCGCGCGGAGGGCGTCGAGTGCGTGGAGGGCGCCGTCGTCGCGCAGGTCGATGGCACGTGGTGCCCGATCGAGGGCACGGAACGCCGATTCGACGTGGATGTCATCTGCGTCGCCGTGGGACTGCACCCGAACACCCGACTGGCGTCGCTCGCGGGGTGTCGACTCGTCTTCTCCCCGGCGCTCGGCGGCTGGGTTCCCCTCCACAATGCGTTCCTCGAGACGACCGTTCCGGGGATCTACGTCGCCGGGGACGCTGCGGGCATTGAGGAGGCCAGCACGGCTCTGGAGGAAGGGCGCCTCGCCGGGATCGCTGCGTACGAGCGGCTGCGCGATGTCGACGCGGAAGGGCACGCGGAGATCGCAGCCATCCAACGGCGGCTGGACGATCTGCGCGGAGGGCCATTCTGTGGAGGAATCCGAGCGGCCAAGAGCGCCCTACAGACAACAGGGGAGACACCATGCCCGGCAACCTGAGCCAGGACGGATACCTTTCTCTCGACGAGCTGCGGTCCGCTCCCGGGGTTCCCTCGCACGATCGAATGCGGCGGGGGCCTGTCGCTGTCATCGAGTGCGTCCAGGAGATTCCGTGCAACCCCTGCGAGGCCGCGTGCCCGCATCACGCCATCCGCGTGGGGACTCCGATCACGAATTGCCCGGTGCTCGATCCGGAGAAGTGCACTGGATGCGGGCTTTGCGTGACGCAGTGTCCTGGGCTGGCTATCTTCGTGGTCGATCTCTCCCGTTCCGGGGAGACGGCCGCTGTGACGTTGCCCTATGAGTACCTCCCCTTGCCCGAAGCGGGAGAACTCGTGGACGTCGTCGACCGGTCGGGCGAGGTCGTCGGCAGAGGCAGGGTCTTGCGGGCGGCCACGACTCGCGCGACCGACCGGACGGCCGCCGTCACCGTTGAGGTGGCTCGCGAGCACGGCATGAACGTTCGAGGAATCAGGAGGGAAGAGGTCGACGGGAATGGCCATGACCGATGATGTGATCGTGTGTCGTTGCGAGGAAGTCACCCTGGGAGAGGTCCGGCGGGCCATTCGCGAGGGGGCGATCGACGTTCGTGGGGTCAAGTTGCGCACGCGGGCCGGCATGGGGCTGTGCCAGGGTCGGACGTGTGAGACCCTCGTGGCACGGATTCTCGTGTCGGAGCTCGGGATTCCACGGGAGCGGGTGCTTCCCGACCGCGTTCGGCCGCCCGTGGTCTCGCTGACGTTTGGCGCGCTTGCCGGGGAGCCGAAGTGAACCCCAAGGCGGACGTCCTGGTCATCGGAGGGGGAGTCATCGGGTCGGCCGTCCTCTACTACCTTTGCAAGGAAGGCGTCCGAGCCGCGCTGGTGGAGAGGGGAGACATCTGTTCCGGCACGTCCGGCGCGTGCGATGGGAACATCCTCTCCATCGACAAGGAACCCGGGTACGACAGCCAGCTGGGGTTGCTGAGCCAGAGCCTGCTTCGCGAGCTTGTCGATGAGCTCGACTACGACGTGGACTACACGCAGCGCGGCAGCGTTCTGGTTGTAGAGCCGGACGCGCGTCAGGAGGCCATGGCCCGCGACTGGATGCAGAGGCAGAAAGAGGCCGGCCTGCCGATGCGCTACATCGAGGGCCGCGAGGTGTTCGACAGCGAGCCGTTGCTGGCGCGCGACGTGATCGGCCTCGTGGAGTGCGCGTCGGACAGCTCCCTGAGCCCGATGGCGTTGACGTTTGGGCTTGTGGAAGCCGCGAAGCGGCGCGGCGGCGCGGTGTACCCGCGCACGGAGGTCCAGGAACTCCTGCGGGACCGCGCAGGCTCGATCCGCGGCGCCCGCACGGCGACAGGGGAGTTCACCGCGCCCCAGGTCGTCCTGGCGGCGGGAGTCTGGACTCCACACCTAGCGGGAACCCTCGGGCTCGACGTTCCCATCAAGCCGCGCAAGGGGCACATCCTCGTCGGCGAGCGAACCCCCGATCTCGGCTTCAGGAAGCTCCAGGAGTTCGGGTACCTCATGGCGAAGTTCGGGCAGAAGGGCGTGCGGGACGTCGAACCGGGCATGGAGGAGAACGGCGTCGCGATGGTCTACGAGCCCACGGGGCACGGCAACTTCCTCATCGGGTCGAGCCGGCAGTTCGTGGGCTTCGACACGCAGTGCGATCTCGGCGTGCTGCGGCTGCTCGCGAGACGGGCGCTGCGCTTCTTCCCGGCGCTCAGGAACGTGAGAGTCATCCACTCCTACGCCGGGCTCAGGCCGTGGACGCCCGATCACTGCCCGATCGTGTCGGCGGTCGCATCGGTTCCTGGGTTGTACATTGCGGCGGGTCACGAGGGGGATGGAATCGGGCTCGCCCCGATCACGGGCCGGCTGGTGTCGGAGATGGTCACAGGTCGAGACACAATCGTGTCGATCGATCCCCTGCGGCTGGAGCGATTCGGCGAGGGAGTTGCGAAGTCGGTATCACGCTAAGGAGGCCGGGTTGAAGACGATCTACGGGGTGTACGTTGTTCTCACGACTCCGTTCGACGGGACGGGCGCCATCAACTACGAAGGCATGGCGAAGAACGTCGAGTGGCTCGCGAGTCAGGGCGTTCATGGCGTTGTGGCACTCGGAAGCACGGGTGAGTTCGCCAGCCTGAACGACGAACAGAAGCGGCGGGTCGGACGGACCGTCGTCGATGCGGCGGACGGGAAGGTGCCGGTCCTTCTGGGGGCCTCTGCGGAGACCACGGAGAAGGCGATCGAGTACGTTGCACAGGCCAAGGACCTTGGGGCCGCAGGGGCGCTCGTCATCCCGCCGTGGTACTACCTGCCGACTCCCGAGGAGATCGTCTACCACTACGAGAAGATCTCCGACGCCGTCAGCTTGCCGATCATGGTCTACAACAACCCGTGGACCTCCAAGGTCGACATCCAACCGGAGACGGTGGCCGCCCTGTCGAGACTGAAGAACGTGACCCACATCAAGGAGAGCACCGGCGATGTGCGTCGGATCGCGGAGATCCGGACCCTCACGCAAGATCGGATGACCGTGTTCTGCGGATGGGAGGATCTGGCGTTTGAATCGTTCGCCGCGGGAGCGAAAGGATGGATCTGTGTGGTCGGGAACTTCGCCCCGCGCCTGTCGGTGAGCCTGTTTCAGTCGATGGTCGAAAGGAAGGACCTTGACGCGGGTTGGACGGTGTACAAGAGGCTGCTGCCGGCGTTGCGTCACCTCGAGCGAGCCGGCAAGATGCACCAGACCGTGAAGTACGCGCTGGACCAGCTCGGGCTGTGCGGCGGGGAATCGACGCATCCGCGGCTGCCCCTGGTCGAGAAGGAGAAGGAGGCCATCCGCCGACTCCTGAAGGACGTCGAGTAGGATTGGTCGGGCGGAGGACCGCCGCTAGGCATGGCATGATGCCAGGGCGAGTCTGGGAGGACAGGGCCCGGTAGGGATTCGGAGAAGGGGGTGCTCCATGGCGTACGGGTACTGGGGGAAGATACTCCACGTTCACCTGGACAGCGGAGAGATGACCGTCGATGCGCCGGAGGACGCGTTCTACCGGACGCACCTGGGCGGCAGCGCGATGGGGTGCCACTTCCTCCTGAAGCATACCCCTCCTGGAGCCGACCCCCTCGGGCCGGAGAACACGCTGTCGCTGATGGTGGGCGTGACGACGGGTGCGCCGTTCCCTGGGCAGTCTCGCGTCGCGGCGACGGCGAAGTCACCCGTGACCGGACTTGTGGGCGACTCCCAGGCGGGCGGTTTCTGGCCGGCGGAGCTCAAGGCCGCGGGCTTCGACGGCATCGTCATTCATGGCGCGTCCGCCCGCCCGGTCTACCTGTGGCTTTGCGACGGACACGCCGAGCTCCGTGACGCCACGGCCCTGTGGGGATCGGTCACGGGGGACGTCGAGGACGGGATTCGGACGGAGCTTGGTGACGCCCGAATCCAGGTTCTCGCGTGTGGTCCAGCAGCCGAGAAGGGCGTGCTCTTCGGCTCGCTCATCAGCTCCGCCAACCGAGCGAACGGGCGCACCGGCATGGGAACGGTCATGGCCGCCAAGAACCTGAAAGCGATTGCGGTCCGTGGCCATCGGTACCCCGAGGCGGCCTCCCCGGAGGCCGTCAAGACGCTGACGCGCTGGGGGGTCGAGCACCTGGAGCAGTCCGGGGTGGCCGGACTGAGCCGACTTGGAACGGCAGAAGGCCTGCTCATCCTGAACGAGGAAGGTGGGCTCCCGACGCGGAACTGGTCAAGCGGCGTCTTCGAGGGGGCGCAAGCGATCTCCGGTGAGGCGATGGCCGATACAGTCCTGAAACGTCGCGACACCTGCCACGGGTGTGTGATCCGCTGCAAGCGGGTCGTGGAGATCACCGAGGGTCCGTTCCGCACCGACCCCCGCTACGGGGGCCCCGAGTACGAAACCCTGGCCGCACTCGGCTCCTACTGCGGCGTGTCCGATTTGGCCGCCATTTGCCGGGCCAACGCTCTGTGCAACATGCACGGCATGGACACCATCAGCTGTGGCGCAACGATCGCCTGGGCGATGGACTGCTACGAGAGACGACTCCTCACGCGTGCGGAGACTGACGGCATCGACCTTCGCTTCGGAAACGCGGAAGCGATGGTCCTGATGGTCGAGAGAATCGCCAAGCGGGAGGGCCTCGGACGGATCCTCGGCGAGGGGTCGGCGCGCGCGGCCGCGACGCTGAAGGTGGGACAAGACTTGGTTGTGGCCGTCAAGAACCACGAGTTCCCCGCCCACATGCCACAGCACAAGCCCAGCCTCGCGCTTGTGTACTCCGTCAACCCGTTTGGCGCGGATCACCAGTCGCACGAGCATGACCCGTTCTACTCGACGGCGTACGGCGACCGCGCGGCGCAGCTCGGGCTGGTAGACCCCCAACCCGTAGAGGTCATGAACACGGAGAAGCTCCGCTACGTGCTGTACACGCAGTACTTCTACAGCGCGACGGACGCTGCGTGCGTGTGCCAGTTTGTGTTCGGCCCCTCGTTCCAGTTGTACAGCCCCGCGCAGCTCGTGGAGGCGATCCGGGCCGTGACGGGCTGGGACTACACGCTGTGGGAGCTGATGAAGGTCGGGGAGCGCCGCCTGAATCTGCTGCGTGCGTTCAATGCGCGCGAGGGGGTCGGAATCGAGAGCGACACGAAGCCGGCGAAGCTCGGCGTCCCCTTGCAGGGCGGGCCGACTCACGGCGTCAAGATCTCCACGCAGGCATGGAAACGTCAGCGGGCCGCCTACTACCGGATCGCCGGTTGGGATCGTCGCGGACGCCCCACTCGCGGGAAGCTCCAGGAGCTCGGGCTGACGTGGGTCACGGACAAGCCCGAAGGCGATCGGCCGTAGTGCTGCTGCGTGAGGCGCGAGTACGGCGCATCGGCCTTGTCCGGCTCCGCTCTCGACGCAGACGTCCACGCGCTGTCCCTTGCCCCGCCAAGTTCTCCTATTGCGGGCCTGGTCTCCTCTCGGCTCGCCTACGTTCGGTGGCACGCACGTCGACCGAGGGTGGGTCGCCCCGCAGCACGACCCCGTAGACCGACTCCGCCGCATCTTGAGAGACGTAGCCGTTGTCGACGTCGGCGAGA
>Ga0105102_10000096_pt1 | contig 21528 bp, 20 predicted proteins | sample PPLLaktember2015_FD_87032 | JGI IMG/M metagenome (GOLD analysis project Ga0105102, IMG submission 87032) | Freshwater sediment microbial communities from Prairie Pothole Lake near Jamestown, North Dakota, USA - PPLs Lake P7 Core (6) Depth... | ecosystem: Environmental > Aquatic > Freshwater >...
AAAACCGGCTTTTAAATATGAGCCAAAAAGTCACTGGGAACTAGGCGAATATCTTAAAATATTCGATTTTGATAGAGCCGCTAAAATCACCGGCGCCAGATTCCCCTTATATTTTGGCGCAGGAGCAAAGCTTGAAAGAGCGCTGATAAATTTCATGCTGGATATACATACAACCGAACATGGATATACTGAAATCCTGCCTCCGTTTATTGTCAACCGGCAAAGCATGACAAGTACCGGACAATTGCCGAAGTTTGCCGAAGATCTCTTCAAACTGGAAGGATGGGATTATTATCTGATTCCTACAGCCGAAGTGCCTGTAACCAACATCCATCAAAATGAAATTTTGAATGAAGAGACGCTTCCCATTCTATATACGGCTTACACTCCATGTTTCCGTTCGGAAGCTGGTTCTTACGGTAAAGATACCAAAGGGTTGATAAGGCAGCATCAGTTCAACAAGGTTGAGCTTGTAAAATTTTCAAAACCTGAAACTTCATATGATGAACTCGAAAGTCTTTTAAATAGCGCCGAAAATATTTTAAAACGCCTCGGACTTTCATATCAGGTTGTTTGCCTCTGCACCGGAGATCTTGGCTTTTCTGCCGCAAAAACATACGACATAGAGGTATGGATGCCTGCCCAGGGGGTTTACAGGGAGATCTCCTCATGCAGTAATTTCGAAAATTTCCAGGCACGGCGCGGTAATATACGATTCAAAAGGAAAGGGAAAAAAGGCACGGAGTTTGTTCATACTCTAAACGGATCGGGGATGGCTGTGGGACGGACGGTAGCGGCCATTCTTGAAAACTACCAGCAGGAGGACGGCTCGGTCGTAATCCCTGAAAATCTGAGACCCTACATGAATGGAATGGAAAGAATATCGCCGTGAAACCAGAATCTTTTCCAAATAATATAAGGCCTTATATCATTCCGGAGTATAAAGGAGATCTGGTTTACCGTTGTCTTGGGTGCGGCATGGAATATGGTATAGAAAAACTTCTCTATATCTGCCCTGATTGCGGCAAAATCCTCTTAATTCACGATTTGAATTTTGCGGTTTTGAAAAAAATCCCTGGTAAAAAATGGCGGGAGATTTTTGATTACCGCCGCATGTTAAAAATACCCGCCCTGAAGGGAATATACCGATATCATGAATTTATCGGTCCGGTTATACCTCTTTCTTCAATAATATATCTTGGTGAAGGTCATACTCCGCTTATCGAGGCAAATTATTTTCTGCAGAAAAAGGCTGGTGTGAGGTTTTTCTTTAAAAATGACGGCCAGAATCCCAGCGCATCATTTAAGGACAGGGGCATGGCAAGTGCGTTCAGCTACATTAACTATCTGGTTCAAAATAAACTTATTTCCGACGTTCTCGCAATTTGCGCTTCAACGGGAGATACTTCCGCATCAGCAGCCCTATATGCTTCCTATCTTAACTCAAATATCAAGTCCGCTGTTCTGCTTCCACATAAGAAAGTAACACCCCAGCAACTTTCCCAGCCCCTGGGAAGCGGTGCAACTGTTATAGAAATACCCGGCGTTTTTGATGACTGCATGAAGATAGTGGAAAATTTATCCGAAAAATACAATGTTGCTCTCCTTAACTCAAAAAATGCATGGCGGATCCTCGGGCAGGAGTCTTATTCATATGAAATTGCACAGGAATTTGAGTATGAAATGAAAAACAAGGTTGTCGTTGTGCCAATAGGTAATGCCGGGAATATTACAGCTGTATTAAGCGGATTTATAAAATTTTTTGAAACCGGCATAATTGATATTCTGCCCAAAATAATTGGCGTTCAATCAAATCATGCCAACCCTGTATTCAAATATTATAGCGAAACGAATGTAAAAAAACGCAGATTTGTTCCCGTCAATGTCAAGCCCAGTGTTGCTCAGGCAGCAATGATAGGCAACCCGGTCTCAATGCCGAGAGTAATGCATCTTGTTGATACGTACAACCGCCTTGCAGAAAAAGAGAGCGTCTTTTTTGTAGAGGTAAAGGAACAATCCATTATGGACTGGCAGATCACGGCAAATCGGAACGGACACGTTGTGTGCACGCACGGAGGGGAATGTCTCGCGGGACTATCTGTTGCGGTTGCATCCGGGATTGTCTCTCGAAAAGAGACTGCCATACTGGATTCAACGGCACATGCCCTTAAATTTTCAGGATTCCAGGAAATGTATTTTGAAAATAAATTTCCTGCAGGCTATGATGTCCTGCCCGATAAAACGCTTATTAATCTTCCGGTACTTATACATCCTGAAGATCTGGATAAAGTGCCTGCCCCCGGAAAACCTTTAGCAGGAAACGATTTTGATGTGTTTGTAAAACGCATTTCCCAGGAAATTGCAGGTCTGCTCGATCTTAAAAAAAGATAAACTGTTATTGAGCTTGGAGGGAGAAAATATGAGTAAAAAATGGCTTTATCATGCAGGATTTATTTTTCTTATATTTGGTCTTGCCTCATGCGCGAATACTGAACAGTTAAAAAAACAGGAAGAAGCGGGAAGACTTGTAGGTGAAGCCTACATGAGTCAAAATGATTATACCGCAGCGCTTAATGAGCTTTTAAAAGCTGAAAAAATCTATGCCAATGACCCCCATCTTCATAATGATCTCGGCCTTGTTTACATGGCAAAAGATCAGATTCACCTGGCAATCGAACACTTTAAAAAAGCGATTGATATTAAACCTGATTATGCTCCCGCCAGAAATAATCTCGGAACTGCGTATCTTGCAGCAAAAAACTGGGATGCGGCAATCATTTGTTTTAAACAAGTCACGGGAGATCTTCTGTATGCAACTCCTCACTATCCTCTGTCAAACCTCGGATGGGCATATTACAACAAAAAAGAGTACGTCTTAGCCGAGCAGTTTTATAGGGAAGCATTAAAAATTGACCCCAATTTCCCGATTGCTTTACGCGGCTTGGGACTTACTTATCTTGCGATTGGAAAACCCGGTGACGCTGTTGACTCACTTGAAAAAGCCGTGAAATATTCTCCAGGCTTTCCCGAGCTTTTCTCCGATCTTGCGGGGGCTTATTCAATATTAAAAGACTATGATAAAGCCATATTGTTTTACAGAAAAGTAGTTGATATTGCACCGGGAAGCCTTTTGGCTTCCGAAGCAAAAAATGAAATTGCAAGGTTATTAAATAAGGAAAAACACAAATAACTCCTGCGTGAAAATTGAGGTTGTTTGTTTAACAAAAAAAGGGCGGATTGTATAATCCGCCCTGATGTCATTAGTTTCGTTGCTCTAGAAGAACAATCTTCGGAGTTATAAAAATAAGAAGCTCTTCTTTATTATCGACGTTGGAGTCGTTTTTGAAAAGCCATCCCAGTATTGGAATCATAGATAATCCTGGAACTCCTGATCCGCCTGAGCTCTTTGTTGTCTTTATAATACCCCCAATTACAAATGTTTCGCCGTCATTAATGAGAAGCTCGGTTTCAGCTTCCTTTGTTGTGAATGACTGCTGACCGCTTATTATGTTACCAAGGTCTCTTTTTTTGATCTTGATCACCATGGAAATTCGGTTATCAGGAGTGACATGTGGTTTTACTTTCAGCTCAAGATCAACATCTTCAAATACCGTCGTTGTATTTCCTGAAGTATCAAGCTTATTATAGGGATAACGAAGCCCCTGCTTAATTGTGGCTTCTTTGTTGTCCAAAGTAACTATCTTGGGAGCTGAGACTATCTTTCCATCCCCCTGGGCTTCCATTGCCTGAAGTTTCGCATTCAGCAATAATGGCGTCCCGGCAATTTTTACAAAATTAAACCCTATGCTTGCCTTGTCGGAAGATGTGGGGAAATTAATGGCCGTATTCATGCCGTAAGTTCCACCAAAACTATGCATGCCTCTCTGAGGACCGACGCCTACTCTGTCATCAACGTCAGTCACAGTTCCAAATGTGCCGCTTATGAGACTTGTCGGCTGAACTCCGATTCCTGATCCCCAGCTGGTCCCGATTTCCCTGGAAAAATTTGTGCTTGCTTCAACTATCCTTGCTTCTATGATTACCTGAGGAGTCACCCGGTCAAGTTTTTTTACAATTTCCTTTGCCTGCTTTACAACTTCAGCCACATCCGTAATTATTACAAGGTTTGTCCTCTCATCTACACTGATATTTCCCCTCTCCTTGGTTTTTATTTTCTCCAAGTGAGGTAAAATTTCTGACTTTGCGTTTGAATAATTTATAGGAATATATTCGACAACGAGTTCTTCAAGTGATTTTTGCTGCTCCTTTGCTTTTTGCTCAGCTACAAATTTTGCCTGTTTTAATTCTTCATCTTTCTTAATAGTTTCAAGAGGAGCTATGCGTACGATATCGCCTTCATGAACCATTCCCAACTGGTTCATTTTAAGAACAAGATCTAGAACCTGATCCCAGGGGACCGGCTTTTCCAATGCCAGTGTGACTTTCCCGGTAACACTTTTATCTATTGCAAAATTTTTACCGCTTACCTCTCTCAAAATACGAAATACATTTTTTATATCGGTATCAAAAAAATCGAGCGCTATCTTCTCACCTGTATATTTTTGTTCCGGCTCTAGAAGAAGTTTCCTGGCATCCAAAGTTTGTTTGGTTACAGATTCTGCCTTGTCTGTATCAGCTGTTTCAACCGGAACCCTTGCAAGAACCTCTTTCCATTCAGGAAGATCCGCTTCTTTTTCTGGTTTGGGTGGAACAGATGAGGCTTCGAAATAGACTTTTATAAAGTTATCCGATTGTTCCACAACATATTGAACTGATTCTCTGAGCTCAATCGCAATAACGGACGTATTTTTCATTACCGGTTTTTGAACAGGCATAATTCTGTCAACCGCACTGTTGAACCTTGTTGTTATCAGTGGCCTTTTCCTTGATGCGGAAATGTTGGTATTTTTTAGCTGTAAATGGAGTAGGTTATCCGAAATCTTTTTAATGTTGTATTCGACAGGTCTTGTTGTTCCAACTGATCATGTGGATTTCCCGCTCTCCTCACTCGAAAAATCAATCTTGTTAACCCATGCAGGTTGTACATATTTAGGAGACGGATTGCCCTTTGAAGAATCAGGCACAGATACAATTTTGGGAGATGCAGGCGGATTTTTTCCTGCAGGAATAACAGTCTTGACTGCTATTGCAGGTTGAGGATGCGGATTTGCACTGGCCAGCTCGACGGAACCGACATTGATCAAAAGACCGTCCGAAACAGGCACAACAGTAAATGTTTTAAGATAGTCGTCTTTTGTATCTAAAACAACCCGAACTTTGTTGTCATAAGAGTTATAACGTACTTTACTTACCCATTCTGTTTCAGCAGATACCGATTTTTCTTTGTTCTTCTCTGAGCCTGTAACATTCAAAAGATCAAAAACTATGCGCGCCGGAAGCTTGTTGCTTTTTTTAATTGTAAACGATTCAAAATCGCTGATTTTACCATCTGCCTTAACATTCACGGCAATGCCGTTACCTCTTTTTACAAAATCTACAGACTCAACTTTTATTGCCGCCTTTGGTGTAATTTCAGCAGTTGTCAAATCGTTATTTTTTGTTTCAACTGATGTGTTTATACCGGTTATAGCTGAAGTTTTAAGATCTTTTTGCTGAGCATAAATATCAGATGATCCGGTATGCAGAAAAAGGAAAAAAGCAAGAAAAATGGACAGCGAACAACTACCGAGCTTTTTCATTTGTTTATAGCGCATATTATTCTTCTCCAAGAGGTTTCTGTAGTTTAAGTTCTCTTTCTTGGATAGTACTCTTCCCCACAAGATTTTCGACCTCTTCTTCTATAATTATTCTATCCTTGAGTATCTTTACAACTTTTCCGGAATTAACCCCCAGATAAGTACCTTTTGTAACAATATAGCCCTTGCCCGACGCTTCTTCAACAAGGGCTTTGTTTCCGCTCGGCGCGCGCATAACAGCCACTAATTTTAACTGCCCCAGATCGATCAGTTCCAGCGGAGTTCTGGGAATGCGTCCTTTCTTTCTCTTTTCATCTCCCGATAGGGGCCCCTCCTCTTTAAATAGTGGAACAAATGGATCTATCCTTCCAAGAGGATTGTAAATCGGGATTGTTTCGGATTCCATTTTAGCTATTTCAGCAGAATGATCCGGCGCCGTTGGTTGAAGTGGAGAAGCAGGAGAAGGTATTGATGATTTCACTTCGGCTGGTGGAACTTCAGTTTTCAGTTTAACTGATGGAACTGCCGGATCTTTTTTCACATCATCAGTTTTTGCCGGTTTTTCCTGTTTGCCTTTTTCTGAAATTACGCTCGGCTGTGCCGGAACGACCGGTTTTTCTGCTCCACCAGTTGTTTTAACTGCTGGAATATCTGTTTTTATCTCTTTAACTTCTCTTTTAGCTTCGGTGACCTGCTTTGCAGGAACACTCACAGCAACAGGAATATTGGCCGGAGCTGTTTCGGTCTGCTTTGCAACAATCTTTTTACTCACAGCTACGGATTTTTTGGGTGGTTCAGTGTTATCGCCACATCCGTTTATTAAAATAAACAGACATACAAAACAAACTGCTATAATAAATTTTATTAAATGTTTATGCATGCTTACCAGGCTTTGTTGCTGTTGGCTTTTTTGGAGCTCCCTTCTTTATGTCTGTTGTTTGAGGTTGCTCCTTAATATCCAAAAACTTGTAAGTAACAGCACTACATGTTGTAACAAGATCGTTAGTTTTTTTTGAGGGGTCAACTTTCATTACGATATCTTGAATATTGACTATTCTTGGAAGCCGAGCCACTTTGTCAAAAAAAACGGCCACATTATGATATTTCCCGGAAATTTGTATCGATACAGGAATTTCCGCATAAAAACTTTTGTTTCTTTCACTTCCTGGCTGAAAAAGCACAAATTCAAGCCCTGCTTCCTGACCGGATAAAGATATACTCTCGAGAAGAGATGGTATCTCTTTGGATTCGGGAAGAGCTTTCATAACCACTTTCAATTGTATCTCCGCTTTATTAAATTCTTCCGTCAGCTTCGGAAGTTCCTGTGCGGTTTTTTTAGCAGCGGCAAGTTTTTTATCCAAAGCAGAATATTCGGCACTAAGCCTTTGAAACTCTTTTATTTTTGGAAGAAATATAAAATAAATGACAACAGCGATTATAGCAACTGCTATACCTCCAAAAAGAACGAATCGTTTTATCTTCGAAAGCTTTTCAAGTTTTTCGAATATAGGGGCAATCGATTTTGAAATGTCCGGCTTTTCCATTATTTTTTTGCCTCACTTTTGACTTCCTGTTTGGCATATATTTTATTGCACGATATTTCAAAGCTTTTAAGATTTGCCTGCTTTACCATCTGTTTCTTTATTGCTTTTAAATTTACTGCTTCAAAAAGTTTTGAACCTTCAAGACGGGTCATGAAATCCGCTATTGTTTGACTATCGACTGCAACACCGGAAATATTTACAGTTTTCCCTGTCGTATCAAAACCGACAAACCACATTCTGTTGGGAACAACAAGATTTGTCATTGCATCCATAAGACGGACCGGCTCATAGCGGTTTGTTTCCAATTCTTTAATAACACCCAATTTTGTTTTAAGAACTTCAAGTTTCCCTTTGATTTCTGCGATTTCTTTATTTATTTTTTCATATTTGGTTATTTCACTCTTTACATATTTTACTTTGCCATCAACCTCTTGAACCCTGCTGTTCAATTCCATATTAATGTAGAAGAGAGATATAATTGCCAGGAATAAAGAAGAGAGCAATATTGTTAGCTGACGTCTAACATTCTCTTTTTTCCTTGCCGTCCGAAAAGGCAGAAGATTAATTCGTATCATTTATCATCAACCCTTCTTAATGCTAAGCCCATGCATATGGCGGCTTGCGGTGCAATTTTTTCCAGGTATGAAGAATCAAAACTATCACCCACGTCCACTTTATTAAACGGATTAATGATTTCCACTTCGGCTGAAGTCTCTGAAGCCAGTAGCTGCCTAAATTCCTTTATATTGGCGCCCCCGCCGCTTAATACAATTTTTGATACAGTATCATCAGGATATGTTGAATAAAAAAAGTCAAGCGCGCGCCTTATTTCAGCGCACCAATCTGAAACAACCGAAGATTCTATTTCTGCCAAATCTTCAGAAGATATCTTGTTATTCTGACCTCCAAGTTTAACTTGTTCTGCTTCTTCTATACTGCATCCTGACAGAGATACAATTTTTTGATTTATTTGTCCGCAACCCAAAGCGACATCTCTCATGAATAAAGATGAAAGACCCTTTAAGATATTCAATGATGTCTTACTGGCGCCTATATCGATCAACGCAATATTTTCATCTTTTGTTTCGTAATTGAATTCAAAAATATTTTGTAATGCAAACGCTTCGACATCTATTATACATGGATTAAGTCCGGCTTGCTGGACAACATTGATATAGCTATTAACCATTTCTTTTTTTGCAGCTACAAGAAAAACACTCATCTGATTCGGATTATTCTCATTTTCTCCCAGAATCTGAAAATCCAGATTGACATCGCTTATATCAAAAGGAATATATTGTTCAGCCTCGAATTGAATGGTCTCCTGAAGTTTGTTTTCATCCATAGTCTGGACATTGATTTTTTTAACAATGACGGAAAAACCTCCAATCGAGACAGCAACATTTTGTTCCTTGATTTTGTTTTTCTTGAAAAGTTGTTTGATATATTCTGCAGCTGCTTCGTGATCATTTATTGTTCCATCTTCAATAATCCCTGAAGGAATATCAATAATTCCGAATTTCTTAAGAGTGCGCCCCTTTTTTGTTTCGGCTATTTCTGCGGCCTTAAGGCTTCTCGACCCAATATCAAGTCCGATTAGATGATTTTTACTTCCAAATGCCATAAAACACACTCAATCGTTAAATATTTTGTCTTTGTCAGAAAGATTAAAACCCAATGCAAGAATAATCTTTCGTTTTGTCTCCATGCGACAGGGCATACCTTCTTCTATTCTGGAAATCGTAATTGGAGACACATTTGCTTCCCTGGCGAGTTCGGCTTTGCTCATCATGAGCGTTTCTCTGGTTTTTTTTAACAAATTCTTTGCCATAGACAAACATCCTGCAGAAGATAGATAATTGATGATTTTGATGCGCTTATTACATTTTGTTTAATATATGTCAAGTAATATTTGCATAATTTATATATAATTATACATATATACATCATATTGTGTCCCAATCCGACATCTTCACAACAGGTTGTATGCAAATAGTTATCTTCCATCTTTTATTTTCAGCATTTACTGATTATTTTTAAAAATATTTTTATTGACTCCTATATCCCGTTACTTTAGTTTTTTGTATATTCTGTTATAAAAACCACAGAGTAATATTGAAGCTTCCCGCCGCAGAGCGGTCGGGGAATCTTCACCGTAAGGAATATAATCTGTTTTTAATTTGCTCGCTAACCCCGCCGAAGAGCGGTCGGGGTTAGCGCTCGCGTTTCGGTTCAATCAATGGTGGGCAGATGCCGGACAAGAAAATTGTTTTACCGAACAAGGCTCTTGAAATTATTAAACCGGGAATGAGTATCTTCATTGGTACAGGAGCTGCTGAACCAAGAACACTTGTTAAGTGCCTGATGGCATCCAACGCGCCCAATTTAGAGGATCTTGAGCTGATACAGCTCGTAAGTTTAGGTGAAACAGTTTCGATTAAAGATCTCTACTATCAAAAATTTCGTCTTAAAACCTTTTATTCTGGATGGGCTTCAAGAGAAGCAATTACTTCAGGGCGAGTCGATATAATCCCCTGCCGTTTTTCCAAAATTCCGCGCCTCATAAAAACCGGTCAAGTCTGCATAGATATTGCGTTTGTCCAGGTTTCGCCTCCAGATAAATTCGGATACTGCAGCCTGGGAATAGCCATTGATGTGGCCCGTGAAGCTATGGAAAAAGCATCTGTTGTTGTCGGTGAAATAAATACAAAAATTCCCGAAACTTTTGGAGATACCTTCGTACATGTATCAGATTTTGACATGATGATTCATTCAACGGATGAACCCATTTATTTTCCCCGTTGGAATGATGATGCAGTCTTCGACCGAGTTGCTGCGAATGTTGCATCCGTTATTGAAAACGGAAGCTGTATTTCTTTCTCAATCGGGCCTTTATTTGAAGCTTTAAGCCGCCATCTTTCAACAAAACGTGATCTTGGAATACACTCTCCATTTTTCACGGACGCTCTCATGGACCTTATGACAAGCGGAGCCGTGAGCAACAGGAAGAAGGAAATATGGCAGGGAAAATCTCTTACTTCCTACGCTCTCGGAACACCCGAACTAATGTCATGGTTGAATCGCAATCCTCTTGTTGAATTTCAGGGCATAGATAAAGTATTTGATCCGGTTAAAATCGGAAGTAATCCTAATTTTATCGCATTGTTTCAGGCAAGAAAAGTTGATTTGTCAGGCCTGATTGCTCTTAATATAGGCAAAGGAGCAGTTGCTGCCGGCCCGGGAGAAGCCATGGATTTCTTCACAGGGGCTGAAATATCACAAGGTGGGAAAAATGTATTCGCTCTTCCAAGCAGAAACCGGAAAGGAGATCCCAACATCACAATTTCGGTAGGGAGCCTTCATAACAGATTCAGTCTTAGAGAGTCTGTCAATTTTGTTGTGACTGAATATGGAGCGGCACACCTAAGTGGCTTGACGGTGCGCGAAAGGGCTCAGGCTCTTATAGATATAGCTCATCCAGCTGATCGCCCCGGACTCGTTGAACAGGCGAGACAGGAAAGGATTCTGTATCAGGACCAGATAGTTGTGCCTGAATCCGGAGTTCTTTATCCTGCCGATATAAGCACCGAGCAAATTTTCAAGGGCGGTATTACAGTTAGGTTCAGACCCATCAAGCCTTCCGATGAAGAAGAGATGCGCCGTTTATTCTACCGTTTTTCCGACGAAGCCGTATACTATAGATATTTTTCAACAGTTAGAACCATGCCGCATTCAAGAATGCAGGAATATGTCAATATCGACTTCAGCCAAACTATGTCTGTTGTCGGCTTAATCGGAGAGATAGGTCAAGGCCATATCATTGCAGAAGCAAGATATATAAAAAACAGACAAAACCTTTTTGCGGAGGTTGCTTTTATAGTAGATGAAAAATATCAGCGCCTCGGAATAGCAACATATATATATCGAATGCTAATAAGCCTTGCAAAAAAAGAAGGGCTGCATGGATTCACGGCTGATGTTCTTTCCTCGAACATAGAAATGATGAAAGTTTTTTCAAAAGGCGGACTCAGAACCTCCGCCAACCTTCAAAATGGTTTATACGAAGTAACGATATATTTTTAAATTATTGCACAACGGGTTTAAAACTCGTCATAGCATAAAGGATAAACGCTACAAATGAAACAATTCTTGTATTTAAGCTCAATATGTTTTTTGAAGATTTTATTCATATTAATAAACATAACAGGATGCGCATCAAGTTATCAGTTATTATATGACCCCTCTGAAGAATATAACCACAACATCGAACAGTTGATCCGTGAAGAAGTAAAATTATGGACTGACACTCCTCACCGTATGGGCGGAACAACTTCATCAGGCACAGATTGTTCGGGCTTTGTTATGATAGTCTATGATAAGCTTTTCAGAATTAAACTCCCTCGCGATACCACAAGTCAGGCTGCAACAGGCATTTTTATTGACAAGAAAGACCTGAAACCGGGTGATCTTATTTTTTTCAAACGTCCTAAAGTTAGACGTCATGTCGGAATATATATTAACAGCGGCGAATTCGCTCACACATCAAGCCGCAAAGGCGTCACCATTTCAAGATTGGATGATCCGGGCTGGAATAAATATTACTGGACATCAAGGCGTATTCTGCCATGATTCATATTTCAAACCGGATAGCAATTAATGAAAATGAAATAAAGGAAGAATTCATCCAGGCTTCAGGCCCTGGAGGGCAAAACGTCAACAAGGTGGCTTCAGCGGTCCAATTGCGATTTAATGTTGTTAACTCACCCTCTCTCCCGGAAGATATCAGGAAACGACTTATAATCATTGCCGGCAGGCGGCTTTCATCGGAAGGATATTTAATAATCTCCGCCCGCAGATTCAGAGATCAGCATAAAAACCGGGCAGATGCAATCAAACGACTTGTGGAAATAATACGCAAAGCCGCGGAAGTTGAGAAGCCCCGCATTAAAACCAAACCATCCGGAAAATCGAAAACAAAACGCCTTGAAGCAAAGCGGCACAGGAGCGGTATTAAAAGGATAAGAAAGCCTGTGCCAGCGGAAGAGTAGTTTTCAGAATATAAAATCAGCAACTATAACGCTGTCGCACAGTTCTTTTACCGTTTTTAACACTTCCAGGTGCTTTGGGTGAACCTGGTATCTTCCCAATGAGTCTTTATCATCGAAAACTGACACCAAAGCAAAATCATATGATCTTTCAGAGCGGACAACATCCCGGCCGAATTCATAACTCCTGATTTCGGGAATCTCGCCGGGAAGCGCCCCGAGCTTATTTTCAAGCCCGTCAATACCTGACGCCTGTGTGTCTTTTTTGAATTTCAACAGCACAATATGCTTTATCATTTTGTTCCTCTATCAGGAATTATCTTATGTAAATCCTCTTAACCCGATCCGTCAATGATGAAACGACTTCATAATTGATAGTGCCGGTCAGATATGCAATTTCATCCGCTTTAATTTCCAAGTCCTTCTGCTTTCCTAAAATCACCACCTCGTCTCCTTTTTCTACTTCGCTGATATTGCCGACATCAAGCATCGTTAGATCCATGCATACACGTCCTGCTATTGGTACCCTTTGTCCGCAAACGAGCATGCTTCCGCGTGAAGAAAGAAGCCGGCTGTAACCATCCGCATATCCCACCGGAACTGTCGCTATAACGGTAGGCCTTTTTGTTTCATATGTGGCTCCGTAGCTTATCTTGAATCCTGCCGGAACTTCCTTCAAATGAACCACCATTGATTTTAAGGTCATGGAGGGATTCAGCTTTATTTTTTCTTTTTTTACTTCCTCCGACGGATACAAGCCGTAAATCGCTATGCCCGCCCTGACCATATCAAGATGAGTTTCAGGCATATCAATTATTCCGGCGCTGTTGGCGGCATGCTTCACACTGAATTCTATACCCCTTTTTTTCAGATCGCCGATAAAATTCATGAATATTTCAAATTGTCTGTATGAATATAATTTGTCCGAGCTGTCCGCCATGGAAAAATGTGTGAATATTCCTTCCGCGGCAAGCCCCGGAAGCATGACGATAGATTCGACGTCCTGCAAAGCGGATTCCGAGCCCGGCAATATACCGAGCCTTCCCATTCCGGTGTCTATTTTGACGTGCACTTTTATTTTACTTCTGTTTACGAGTGCGAAATCGGAAAGGTATTCAGCCGTATGGAGTGAATAGACGGTTTGAATAAGATCATATTTCAAAATATCTTCATAAAAAGGAGGAGGAGTAAACCCGAAAATCAAAACAGGCGCTTCAATTCCTTCATTCCTCAATCTGACAGCTTCGCCTATGCGCGCAACACCCAGGAGTTCGGCGCCGTTGTCAAGAGCGCAGCGCGCAACTTCAACAGAGCCATGTCCGTATCCGTTTGCCTTCACAACGGCCATGATTCGTGAACCGCGGCATGTGATCCGTCGCAGTTCACGCACGTTATGGGCAATGGCTTTAAGGTCGATTTCAGCCCAGAGAATCTCTTCCGTCAAATATGCCTCACATGAAATGGATTATTAAATGAGTTCTATCGCGCAGGCCATTGAAACACCTCCTCCTCCGCAAAGAGTTGCAAGGCCTAAAGTGTTTCCTCTTTTTTTCATCGCATGTATCAGCGTAACGATAACTCTTGCACCGGTCGCGCCCACAGGGTGGCCAAGTCCGATCCCGGAGCCGTTTACATTCGTAATCTCTCTCTTTAAACCGAGTTCTCTTTCGCATCCTATATACTGTGCGGCAAAGGCTTCGTTTACCTCTATCAGTTCAAAATCATCGATCTTAAGACCGCTTCTCTCCATGAGATTCCTTACTGCAGGCACCGGAGAAAGACCCATTACCGAAGGGTGGCATGCACCCCTTCCTGTCGCACTGATCCTTGCGATCGGTTTAAGGCCAAGCTCCTTCGCTTTTTCAGCCGACATGATTATCAATCCAGCCGAACCGTCATTGATTCCGCTCGAATTTCCGGCAGTAACTTTTCCTGTTTTGGGAATAAATGCCGGAGGAAGCTTCTGAAGCTGTTCCATTGTCAGGCCGGGTCTGAAATGTTCATCTTTATCAAAAATCAATGTTTCCTTTTTCTTTGCGGGAAGTTCAACCGGCACTATCTCTTCCTTAAAAGAGCCGTCCTTTGTGGCTCTTTCGGCCTCATTCTGGCTTCTTAACGCAACTTCATCCATCTCCTGCCTGCTTATATTCATATGCTGTGCAATAAATTCTGCGGTATGTCCCATTATGTAGGGTTTCCCTTTAAAAAGGCTCAGGGGCGCTTCATTCGCGTTTACCGGCCCGTCCTCCGGATGAGGAATGATATGAGATCCGCAATGAAGGGCGTGTATCATTGAGTCCACAAAAACCGTATCCTGGAGGCGGCAGCCCCATCTTGCGCTCGGTACCGTATATGCGACACCGGACATATGTTCCACCCCGCCAGCAAGGATTACATCAGCCATGCATGCCTGAATCATAGCCATACCTGAAATAACGGCTTCCATCCCGGAAATGCATACCCGATTTATTGTTACCGCGGTTGACGTATCCGGTATTCCGGCCAAAAGGGCGCTTACCCTAGCTACATTAAGAGCATCGGCAGGTTCCATGCAACATCCGTAACGGACATCATCTATCAGGGCCGGGTCGATTCCCGCTCTTTTTACAGCCTCTTTCATTGTGACGCTTCCTATAACAGCCGCATTGCTGTCCCGCAGAGTCCCTCCGAAAGCGCCTATAGCGGTCCGGCATGCAGAAACAATAACAACCTCTTTCATTTTATCTCCTTTACATCTGGTTTGGTAACTTAAATTTATTATGCCAGAGGGTTTCTACCCCGCTCCATGGCTATCCGGATATAGGTTTCCGCTCCTGATTCAGGCGGAATATACTGTTCGTTTTCGGGTTTCTTCACAAGCTTTAAGGCATCAGCAGGGCAAGTAGTAACGCAAAGCCCGCAGCCTATGCACCGGTCAAGGTTTATCTTTGCCTTTTCATCAATTATATCTATAGCCTCCATCTGGCATCGGTCAATACATGTTTCGCATCCTGTGCAGTCATCTTCCATAACTTCTGCATAATAATTACTCTGCACTGCCGCTGAAGGTACCGGCTGTATTTTAAGGGATCTCAGCATTCCGCAGCAGTCACCGCAGCAGCTGCACATTCCCCCGGCTTTTTTCGAATTGAACGGCTGTATTACAAGTCCGGCCTCCTCATTATTTCTCAATATTTCCTTCGCTTCTTCCACGCTGATATACCGCCCCATTTTATTGTCAACGTAATAGTGAGCGTGCGATCCGAATGAAAAACAGGCTTCCACAGGCTTATCGCAGCCCCTGCCTATGTGTTTCGCGGTCACGCGGCAGATGCATGGTGTGATCGCTATCACCTTCTGGTTTTCAATGATCTGCATGGCGTCTTCATACGGAGCGACAGGCCAGTTAACGACTATCTCCCGGTTTATGGGTATGGCTCTCATCACGGGTGTTTGAAAAGCCTGCATTGTTTTACCGAAACCCGCGTCAAAATATTCGTTCATATCTTGTGAAAGCTCTTTGTCCACGGTTCCAAGCTGAAATTCGTAAATTCCTACAACATAAGGAACCGCACAATATCGTGCCCCATCATCTTTTTTATGCCTGAAAAGAAGACCTTTCTTTGCCATCTTCTCCATTTTTTCCGCGGTTTCAACTGGATCTAATCCGAGTCTTTTTGCTGCATCTTCTGGCTTCTCAAGCAAAGGCGACAGTTTCAGGAAGAACTCGGCTTCGTCTTCGGTAAAGAGCCTTTTTAATATTCTAATCTCTACCTTGCTCTCCGTTTCAGGAAAGCCGGTCGCCAGATCATCAAGTTTTTTTCTCAATCTTTCATAAATATTTTCCATAAAAACCTCCCGTTGAATTTGGCAAAAACGTTCAATAATAAACTCTTATATCTTTAATTACACTTTGAAAAAAGACTCATCAAATTCCGGCTTCCCGTCATACCGGCCCATAAAGAAACCGGGAAGCTGATCCACATTCTCAAACAAAGCCTTGTCAACCATGATTCCCGCCTGATGAAGAGCATTTACAATAGACTTAAGGCTTGGCGGACAGCCCTTGACCGGTATCATCTCCCTTATATCAGGATTATCCTTGTTCGCCTGATAGATGCATTTTCCGAGCAGAATTGTTTTTTTCATGCCCTTTGTCGGTCTCATCGATTTTCCTGTAAGCACCTCAACTCCGTCCCAGGGTTCTCCCTTCCACGCATATCTTATCGCAGTCAGTATCAATCCGTTCACTCCCGAACAATAGGTACACATGGAAAGGTCATATTTGCGGTAGGACAAACCCTTCATTCCCATTTTGGCAAGAGGCAGGGGCAAAGACCCGCCATCCGTATCGCTGTATTGAAAATCATATTCATGTTTGCTTGCAACCGATTCTATTTTCTCTCCGACTGTTTCTATGTCCGAAAGATCACAGGGCCTGTTTCTGTTCTTTGCGGCATGGAGCAGATGCGGAACCTCCGCACCGTCATAACCCAGAATTTTCGAACCGACAAGGTCGGCGGAAAGAACATCCGCGGAAGCGACAATGAGATTGGTTCTTCGTATGCGCCCGTCGAAACTCGGTCCTCTCTCATTGGTATATATTCCGTCAAGTATTGTAAGCATTGGCGGCATCTTATCGGCAAGCCTTGCTATCATAAAATTGAGGTCTTTTTCAGGATCCGCGCTGTGGCATATTTTGCGTGACTTTATATCAATAGTACCCTTGAGATTTTTGATCCCAAGACTTACGACCGTCTGGTTATGAGCCTTCATAACCGGCATATCAACCACAAAATCACAGTTTGTAATATCCTTATTGAAGGCAAGTGTTATTCCTTCACCAAGATCAACTTTTTCAAAAGGCCTTTCAAAAACATTTATATATTTGATTCCATATCGCTTCTTCAGAGACCCGTATCCGAGAGTTTCAAAAGCATGGGCGGGAGTTTCTCTGTCCTTGGGATCCATTGTAACGGAACCTTCCCCGATTGTTATATCGTCAATTCCCCTCTCCTTCAGTAGAACGATAATATCCTCAATGACGCGCGAAGTCGTTATTACGCCCCATTTGGGAAAATTGACTGCCCTTGTCCAGAAGACTATATTCGGCTTTATGAAAACTTTTGCTTTTGAAGGGAGATGATCAAGACCGTGAGAAAGCTCAACCGCTTTTCTGACGGATTCATAAGGTTTTTCATATCTTGCAACAGCCACAACCGGTTTTTTCATATTAAGATACTCCTGTAATATCATTCTGTTGATTCATTTTCATATTCTTCTATAAAAGCGGGAATGAACTTATTGAGATCTTCAACGACGCAAACATCGGACTCATTGAAAATCGCGGCTTTCGGATCCCTATTTATGGCAACAACAAATCCCGAACCCTTCATGCCGGCTACATGCTGTGAAGCTCCTGATATGCCGCAGGCTATATAAAGTTCCGGCGCAACCTGCGTTCCCGTGAGTCCTATCTGCTGCCTGTATTCAAGCCAGCCTCTGTCAACCAGTATTCTGGAACCTCCGACAGCCGAACCCGGGAAAATGCCTGCAAGCCTTTGTATCAAATCAAGATTTTCCCTGTCACCGATCCCGTTTCCCGCAGATACGATCACTCTTGCGTCTGAAATCGACGAATCTTGCAGCTCGTGCCGCTTTTTTACAGTCACCGGTGTAATTTCCGAAGAATATTGAATCCTTCTTGTCTCAACAGATCCGGGTTTCTGGCCTTCCGGCCTGTACATCCCGAAGGAGCCTGGATGTACGGTTATTATCAGCATATCCGAATCCGATGCTATATGGGCGTTTATCTTCCCGTAAAACATCTGTTTCCTGAAGCACAATTTCCCGCCAATCTTATCAAGGTCTTCAACCCCTGTAACGGATGCCGCGCCGATACTGACAGCAAGGCCGCAGGCGGCATCAAGCCCGTTCGGTGTATTTGCAAAAAGAAAAAAAGAAGGCCGGCTTTCCCCGGCGAGCTCCTTCAATGCCATCTTGTATATTTGGGCATTATGGAATGCAAGCTCATTTATTTCTATCGAAATTACATCAAATCCGGTTCTGTTCGCAATTTCATAAGAGAGTTTTTCGGTTTCTTTTCCTATGATTACAAATCTTATACCGGCAGAGCAGAGTTTACTGATTTTACAGGCGCAGGCAGCAAGCTCGTATGTTACCGGCTTTATTCTGTTTTCAAAATGTTCGGCAACTATATAAATCAATTTTTCAGAATTTTTATGCATTAATTCCCATCAATTTATGACGGACTCGTAAAAAGTCATATGCGAACGGATTTGAGATTTTTGGGAAATAGATTTTTAAAGCTCTGAGCGTCAAAAATCACAAGCTGTTTGAGGGCTTTAGCCCGAGTTCTTGTGATTTAGCATAGTGATTTAAAAATCCCCAAAAAGCTCATTAAGTGAGCATATTTAGACTTTTTACGAGTCTATCAATTTATAAAAGCCTTCTCTTTAAGTATGTTTAAAAACCCGGCCGCTTTCTCCTTCACAGAACCCGTAAGAACAAATCCTTTTCTTCTCTTTTCGGGAATTGTCAGCCGCATAATTTTCTGCCTTGGCTGCCTGACATCAATAAGTTCCGAATCAATCGTCTTTATTTCGGTTCTGCCGGCCCGGAGCATATTTGAGAGTGAGGGATACCTTGGTTTGTTTATGCCTGAATGAATAGTCAAAACGGCGGGCAGGGATATTTTCACCGATTCAATCAATCCGCCATCTATTTCTCTTTCAGCATAAACGCATTTTGAATCAAAAAGGACATCCTGTTTCACCACAAAAGATGCGCATGGCACTCCAAGCATATCAGCTATAAATGGGCCGACCTGTGCCTGCATATAATCCTCGGACATTACACCTGTGAAAATTATATCGTACTCTTTCTCTTTCACGTATGAAGAGATGTAACCGGCAGTCATGAACGGGCTTAAATATCCGGATCTGTTTACCGATACGAGAATGCCTGAATCCGCCCCCATACCTATCGCCCTTTTAATTATATCCCTTGAACTTTCAGATCCTACTGAAATCACGTCAATTTTTACTGTTTTATCCCTGTCCTTTATAGAAAGAGCCTCTTCCAGCGCAAATTCATCAAATCTGTTCATTCTGAATTGATTGATCTCTTTTATCCAGCTTCCCGAAGCATCGATTGAAATCGCGGATTCAGAGTCGGGAACAGCCTTTATGCAAACAAGTATTTTCATTTATAAGGAATTCTGTCCGATTATATGTCAATTATTCCGTCTGAATTAATTTATTATCAACCTAATTTATAAAAATATCCTTGTCAAGAAAAACGAACGAACGCTCGTTTTTTCTTGACATACCGTAATACCTCATAGTAGCTTTTCAATGAACCTGAAAAAGAGGAAACAATGAGTGAAATATTACTGGTAAGGCACGGTCAGGCTTCTTTCGGGGATAAAAATTACGATCGCCTTTCCCCGGAGGGCATAAAACAGGCAAAAATGCTGGCTCAGCACTTGCTGCACACAAAGCAGTCTTTTGACGCAATCTATTCCGGAACGATGGAACGGCAGAAAAACACGGCTCTTGAACTTACGGAATGCTTTTCAAACTCTGGACATCACGTTACCGACACAATCATATCTGCGGATTTTAACGAATATGATTCTTTCTCGGTCTGGGAATCTCAGATTCCGCTTATGCTGAAAGAAGATCCTTCACTCTCCGGAACACTTGAGAAAGCCCGCGCAGACAGGAAATCATTTCAGATTATATTTGAAGCCGTCATGAAAAGATGGGTATCCGGCTTTTATGACACAAAAGGCTCGGCAACGTGGGCTGATTTTAAAAAAAGAGTCATAAACGGTGTTTCAAAAATAATTGAAACCCACGGTTCCGGGAAAAAAATAATAGTATTTACTTCAGGAGGCCCGATCTCAACGGCCGTTCAGCATGCTCTGGGACTCTCGGACGAAAAAACCATTGAACTCTCATGGCAGGTTATAAATGCATCCGTTACCCGGTTTAAATACAATGCAAAAGGCATAATGCTATACGGTTTTAATGACATCGCGCACATTGAGAAGGAAAACGACCGGAGTCTTATTACATACCGGTGATTCGGCGGTTTCAGACGACTGAAAAAAAAGCCCGTTAAAATAATTTAAAAGGAGTTTCCCATGGATTTTGAAATATCGGATAAAATGAAAATAATCATCGGGATGATAAATGAGTTTGTCGATAATGAGCTCATCCCGATGGAGCAGGATTTCCTCTCAAAACCTTTAAACAGCCTCGCTCCTGAAATTGAAAAAAAACGCTCTCTTGTAAAACAGATGGAGCTCTGGGCGCCCAACCACCCAAAACAATACGGCGGAATGGGGCTCGATCTTATAGAGCATGCTTTAGTCTCTGAAGCGCTCGGGCGGACGCCTCTCGGCCATTTTGTTTTCGGCTGCCAGGCTCCGGATGCCGGGAATATTGAGATTCTCAACATGTTCGGAACAAAAGAGCAGAAGGAAAAATATCTGCGCCCTCTTGTAGAAGGGAAAATCCGGAGCTGTTTTTCAATGACAGAAGTTGACATGCCGGGATCAAACCCTGTCATGCTTGAAACAACTGCGGCAAAAGACGGAAACGATTATGTCATAAACGGTCAGAAATGGTATTCATCATCCGCGGACGGTTCGGAATTTGCAATCGTGATGGCGGTGACAAATCCGGAAGCTCCTCCTTACCTGCGCGCAAGCATGATAATCGTTCCTACAAACACTCCGGGGTTCAATCTTGTGCGCAACATTTCGGTTATGGGACACGCCGGGGAAGGCTATTTCAGCCACGCCGAAATATTATATCAGTCCTGCCGGGTTCCTCAGACAAATCTCCTTGGCCAGGAAGGTCACGGCTTTGTAATAGCGCAGGAGAGGCTCGGACCGGGAAGGATCCATCATTGCATGAGATGGATTGGCATCTGCAACAGGGTTTTTGACCTGATGTGCTCACGCGCTGTCAAAAGGGAAATATCCGCCGGAAAGACTCTTGCCACAAAACAGATAATTCAGTCATGGATAGCCGAATCCGCCGCTGAAATAGAGTCTGCTCGCCTGATGGTTCTTCATGCGGCATGGATGATTGAAAAGGTCGGAGCAAGCGCGGCCAGAAAGGAGATTTCGCTCATAAAATTCATGGTCGCCGGAGTAATGCAGAAAGTGATAGACAGGGCGCTGCAGGTGCACGGCGGACTCGGCATGACCGACGATACGATAATATCCTT
>Ga0105102_10000097_pt1 | contig 21495 bp, 18 predicted proteins | sample PPLLaktember2015_FD_87032 | JGI IMG/M metagenome (GOLD analysis project Ga0105102, IMG submission 87032) | Freshwater sediment microbial communities from Prairie Pothole Lake near Jamestown, North Dakota, USA - PPLs Lake P7 Core (6) Depth... | ecosystem: Environmental > Aquatic > Freshwater >...
CAGGTATAAATATTCAACTCTGCCAACCGGAAAACTTTTTACTTTTTTCATGGCAAACTCTAAAAGTGATCCGGCTGCAATTACATGTAAATCCGGAAACTCTTCATAGAAATACCTGAGCATTTGAATAGCCTCAGGTGATTCCTGAATTTCATCGATAAACAGCAAAGTGTTGTCAATAGAGGTGGTAGAAATGTTTCTGGATAAAAACAGCGATTCTATAATTGTTTTAGCTTCATAAAATTTCGAAAAATAAGCTGCATCTGTTTGTTTCTCCAGATTTAAAAAGATACTGTATTTGTATGATTTAGAAAATTCCTTTATAAGCGTTGTTTTCCCAACCTGGCGGGCTCCCCGGAGAATAAGGGGCTTACGCCCTGAACTTTTTTTCCAGGTCTCAAGATTCTTCTTAAGATTTCTTTTTAAGATCTTCATCCTGTATTAAATTAATATGTCACAAAGTCAGGGTAAAAATAGGTAATATTTGTCACAAAGTAAAGGTAAAAACCAATAAAATAGGTAATAAAGTCAAGGGTAATGCAAGAGATGTATTCCTTTTCCCCTGAAGCCAGGGCTTCTTCCATGATGCCGGGAACAGCCGGCGCCCCGTTTCTGGCATTGGCTACGTACGAATCGCCTATGACAAGCTCCTTTTCGGGATATGCTTTAAAACTGGTAACCACAAGCGCAAATGTGCAATTGGAACTAATTTGCCCGTGAATTTCAACCACCGACGATCTTTCACGTGAGACAGGCATTAGCTTCCTCATCCTATTCCGTACAAAGGAATATTTGTCATCCATTCCTCTTTTTTATAAGGAGTTAATGAAGTTCTGATGGCAAATTCCGGTTTGAATTTTTCGCAAAACAGCCTGAAACTTTTAGAGCGAAGATTCTCTCCGGATTTTACTTCAATGGGGATAACCTCACCCTGGTCCTGAATGACAAAATCGACTTCTGAAGTACATCTTTCTTCGGTCCAATAACCAATAGATTTATTATCGGCGCATTTAACGATGTGAATACATTTATTTCGGGATAAATACGTAATTGAAATACACTTTCATCAAGATTAAGCGTACCCACTATTGTACAGAAGTCAGGAATAAATCCAGGTAATTACTTCGGTTAATGAGTTTGAAACCTCCGTTGTACTCGTCCAGCCAGGCTTTTGGTGCTCTGATTTTACTTTTTGCCATCTTTATTTCATAACCTGTCAGACCATTTTCATTTTCCTCAATATAGTCGATTTCAGCGCCGGCATACGTTCGCCAGAAATAAGATTGTAGATTGATCCGTTGATTTAGCAGTTGTTTTCGCCGCTCTGCCACAACATAATTTTCCCACAAGGAGCCGGCATCAATTCGTTGATCAAGCGGTTTGGTATTATCAATCAAAGAGTTACGAATTCCAATGTCATAAAAGAAGATTTTATCCATTTTTGAAGTTTCATTTCTCAGGTTACGGCTAAAGGCTGGAAGTCGAAATATTACAAACGCTTTTTCAAGCAAATCGATATATCTTTCCACTGTATCCCTGTTCAGCGATAGTTTTTGAGTCAGTTCATGCACCGAAACCTGTTGTCCGACCTGAAATGCCAATAACCGGAGTAAATCCCTGATTTTAACTGTGTACTTCACTGTGGTAAGCTGCAGTACATCCTTAAATAAATATGATTCACAGATTTCATCCAAAATATCCTTTTTCTTATTTGCAGGACTTGTATAAACTTCCGGGTATAACCCATAAATCAGGATTTCTTCCAGTTTCTGATCCAGTTCATATTTATTCAATCCTGAAGATATTTCCTTCATTGAAAACGGTAGAAGGTGAAAAACCTGCTTGCGCCCGGTCAATGGCTCCGATGTTTTGTTTGCAAGATCAAAGGAAGAAGATCCTGTTGCAATAACCTTTAATTGAGGAATTTCGTCGTAAAGAATCTTTAAAACCAAGCCTATGTCCGGCACCCGTTGTGCTTCATCGATAATCAGTACCTGGTAGCCTTCTGTCAAATCAGAAAGAAGCTTTAAATCGCGTTGCATCAGCAGATTTTCGTTTTTGCTCAAATCGGCAGAAAGATACAATACCTTCAATCCCGATATTTTAGCTATATGCTTTACAAAAGTGGTTTTCCCAGCCTGCCTGGGACCGTAAATCATCATCACTTTTCTACTTGTTGCCAGATGATCCAGGCATTGTTGTTGTATATACCGAGTAATTGCCATTCGCTTTTTAAGTAAAAGTATACATTTTTATGGTTATACATATTTATTTGTGCTATAAATTTATGGTATACCATAAATATTCACACTAAATATTTTTGGTGAAAACATCATATAGGTAATTTATTCATCTAATAATAATCACATTAACTGATTTTTCAACGCCAGTTAGCGGAAATACGGTAAGAAGTGTATCCCGCACCGAAAAAATAGAGTTAGATGTTGTGGCTGAATCCCTAGATAAAAAATATTTGCTGGTAGGCGAATGCAAATGGACAGCAGGCGAAAATGGCGACAGATTATTATACGAGTTAAAAGAAAAAGCAGGAAAACTATCTTTTGCAAAAAATAAAACCATAGTACCGGTACTTTTTCTGAAACACCTCCCCGTGGGAAAGGTTAGTAATGTATTATTGCCCAAAGATATAATTGAGTTATCAACGAAGTAATAACATTTATTGATTTGAGTCCCCGGTGACTGATTCTGTAATCCTTCAATTCTCCTGAGACCTGCATTTCATCGTGAATTATTTTACAGAAAACGTATTTCCGAAACAGCCGTTCCGAAACAGCCGTTTCTATTTACAATTATAAATAATATTTTCGGGTGTGCTTTGATGGCAGCATCATTTCCACAAAATCGCTTTTATGGTCGGGAATACCGGATAGTTCGTCCCGCAGGACCGGGAGCCAGCAGGTTTCCATTTCCGGAAGTGTCATGCTGCCTGAAGCCAGGGCTTCTTTAATGATGCCGGGAGCTGCCAGCGCTCCGTTTTTGGCATTGGCTGTTGCCGTTTAACACTCTGCCCCTTTTAACGAGGGATTTCCATTCAGCACAGGAAAAGGAATTTGCTTTACAAGGTCTTTACAACTTTCTTGAAAAACAGGATGAACTGATGGTGATTGCTAATGATGATATATTTTTTCTACTTTTATACCAATGACCGTTATCAAAGGAATAGAAGAGGAAACCCTGATACAGCGGTTCATAAGCGGTGACCAGACTGCTTATGAATTGTTGTTCCGGTTTTATTATCCGGGTTTGGTAACCTTTGTCACTCAAATTATTTCAGACCGTGACGAGGCTGAAGAAATTGTTCAGGACTTTTTTGTGAATGTATGGACAGGTAGAAATAGCATTCAAAAATCGACATCGTTAAAAAGCTACTTTTTTGTTTCGGTAAAAAACCGGGCATTCAATTACCTGAAAAAAGAGCAAATCAGGGAAAAAACTCTTGGCAAGCTAAAAGAACTGGTGGAGAAGGATTTTCTTTTCCAGCCCGATTTGTTTGTCGAGTCAGGGCTCCAGCAACAAATTGCGAGGGCGATGGAAAAACTCCCTGATCGAACCCGTGAAGTTTTTATGCTGAGCCGGTTTAAAGGAATATCGAACGACGAAATTGCCATTCAACTGGAACTTTCGAAACGCACCGTGGAAACTCAGATTTCCAATGCTTTGAAAATACTGCGAAACGAATTGAAGGAATACAAGTTCTTAATGCTTCTCTTTTAAGCTGCCCAAATTTAAAAATGGACAAAAGAAAGTCCTTTTCCCACTACGTGTTTTCATTTTCAGGATTGTATTATTGTTGTATGCTGCCAAAAACCGGTTTCATACCTTTATTTAAAATAGAATGTACGAAAACAAACGAATAAAAAATTCCGGCCTGAAAATTGAAGAATTTCTTGAATTCAGAAACGGGCTTACACCGGAAGATAAAAAACTGGAAGCCGGACTGCTTTTGGAAGAAATAAAAAAAGTTGATGTTGACAGCGCCTACCACAGAGTGACCAGCCGGATTAATTCCCATTCGAAAACTACCCGAATCCTAACATTTATCACCCGGATAGCCGCAGTTTTAACCCTGCCTTTGCTGGCTTTTACAATATGGAGTTTATTCTTACAACAAGAAAAAACGGCGACCTCGGAACTGGCGCAGAATGAAATTACCTGGCACGAAATACAAAGTCCGGCCGGAATGCATTCGCACGTGGTTTTACCCGATGGTACCGACCTGTGGCTGAATGCGGAAAGCAAAATCAAATATGGAATACCTTTTACCCGCGAGAACAGGCAGGTTGAATTAACCGGCGAAGCTTTTCTGAAAGTGGTAAAAAATGAAAATGCGCCGTTCATTGTTAATGCAGGTGCGGCCAGTGTAAAAGTGTTGGGAACTCAGTTTAATGTAAAAGCCTACCCCGATGATGAAATGCTCGAAATTGCCTTAGCTGAAGGAAGTATGGAATTTGCAGGAATCACCACCGATGGAAAAAAAGCGGCAGCAACGCTTATTCCCAACGATTTTCTTGCCATGAACAAAGCAACAGGCGAAGTTCGATTGACTAATAAAAATTTAAACAAGCACATTTCGTGGGTGAAAAACACCATCATTTTCGATGAAACACCCATGCCCGAAGTGGCCAAAACCCTGGAGCGCTGGTATGGGGTGAAAGTGGTGGTTGCTGATGCCGGAATCAACAAATACCGGTTTACCACCACCTTCGAAAACGAATCGCTTTTCCGTGTGCTGGAACTTCTGGAATTGAGTTCCCCTGCGATTAGAATAAAATATACGCCGGGAAAAATCAATAAACAAACCAATATAGCGACGCCATCAACAGTAAAAATCACAAAAAAATAAACAGCTTATGAAACACTAACAAACCAATGAAAAAAAAGGAAGGAAGCGCTCGCAACGCTCCCTTCCTGTGATTGCCGGAAACCGGCTTAACCATTTTTGTAAACAAAAACATTCAAATTTATGAAAAAAATTGGAGAACAGGTATGTTCATTTCATGAAGAACATCGGAAAAAAATTTTAATGATGCGAAACACAGTTTTGATATTACTTATCAGCGCTTTCCAGGTTTTTGCCAACGGAAGTTATTCACAAACGGCGCAACTGAACCTGAACCTGAAAAACGCCACCATCAAACAGGTGCTGACCGAAATCGAGAACCAAAGCGAATTCTATTTCCTTTACAACAGTGAATTAATCGATGTAACCCGTAAAGTGGATATATCGGTTAAAAATGAAAAGGTAAATGAAATATTGTCCCGGTTGTTCAACGACAATGAAGTAAACGTATCCATCAGCGACCGGCACATCGTTTTAACTCCTGTTACGGAAAAGAGTGACCAGCAGCAAAAATCCGTTTCCGGCAAAGTAACCGACAGCAACAATCAGCCATTGCCCGGTGTAACCGTTTTGATAAAAGGCACTGCACAAGGTACTATTACCAATGCCGATGGAAATTACTCCCTTACAAATATCCCGGAGAATACTGTTTTACTGTTTTCGTTTGTGGGGATGAAAACACAGGTAATTGTAGTTGGAAGCCAGAAAAGCATCAATATAGTAATGGAAGAAATGGCGATTGGTATTGAAGAAGTGGTGGCTGTCGGTTATGGAGTAATGAAAAAGAGTGATATAACCGGTTCTGTTGCTTCAATAAGTTCTCTGAAACTGGAAAACAGGCCGAATGTTTCGTTGAACCAGATGTTACAGGGAAATGTAGCCGGATTAAATATCAGGGTGAGTGGTGATGATGCAGAAGGAAGTAAAACGTCAGTATCGATCAGAACAAATAACTCTATAACTGCTTCAAATAGTCCTCTTATTATTTTGGATGGCGTGCCTTTTTCCGGAAATCTTTCGGAATTGAATCCCAATGATATTAAAAGTATTGAGGTGTTAAAAGATGCTTCATCATCAGCAATTTATGGCTCCCGTGGTGCAAATGGTGTAATGATCATATCATCAAAAAAGGGCGAAAAAGGCAAGATGAAAGTAAGGTACAGTGCATACTACACATTTGAGCAGGTAACCAATATACCCAAAATGATGGACGGTCAAGCCTTCGCACAGACGAAGCTGGGAAGAGGACAAACTCTTGGAGTAATTGAGCAGATGAATTATGATGCTGGAAAAACAACCGATTGGCTTAAGTTGTGCACTCAGCCTGGACACAAGAATCAGCATGATTTATCAGTATCGGGCGGTGGTGAAAAATTCGACTATTTTATTTCGACTTCCCTTGCCGATGTCAAAGGTATTTCAAAAGGGGATGATTTCACCAGAGTTTCTTTGCGATTAAATTTTAACATGAATTTGACAAAATGGTTAACATTTGGGACAAACACTTTATTAGGCTATTACGACCGAAGTGGAATAGCAGCCGATTTGTCTGAAGCATACGATTTTAATCCACTCGCTGAACCCTATAACGAAGATGGCTCTATTAGATTAAAATCCTGGGATGATCCCGTCCATGGTTTTAATCCACTCAATCCTACCTTAGCAGATAATACGGATAATCAACACACCATTTTCTCCAATACTTACTTCCTTGTTGATATCCCCTTTATTAAAGGATTGACCTACAAATTTAACACGGGATACACTTATTCCAGCCGATCCAATAATACCTATTACGGAAAAAACACACAACAGGGATTTAGAGATAACGGGAATTTGAGTATCAATAATGCATACCATAAGGATTGGATAATCGAAAACATTTTTAACTATAAGAAAGAATTCAATAAAAACACTCTGTTTCTAACCGGGTTATATAGTGCTCAAAGTGAATATTCTGAATCAAACATTATTTCGTCTCAAAATTTCTTTTCAGATGATTTGTCCTATTTCCAGCCCAATAATGGATTAACAAAAGAGTTGAGCATGTCTTCCATTAAAAAAACACATATTTCTCAAATGTTCCGTCTTAATTATTCGTTCGACCACCGTTATTTATTTACATCAACCATACGACGCGACGGATACTCGGCGTTTGGTAAAAATTCGAAATTCGGACTTTTCCCATCAGCGGCGATAGGATGGAATATTACAGGGGAATCATTTTCTGAACCACTGCGGAAATATGTAAATACGCTCAAGTTACGTCTGTCATACGGAATTAATGGCAATGAAGCTATCAGCGCTTATTCAACGATTGCGGCACTATCTGAAAATAATTATATTGATGCAACTGGCAAAACGGCTTTTGGATACTTTTCCACTCAAATAAAAGACCAAAATTTAAGATGGGAGAAGACAGCTTCGTTTAATGGAGGGATTGATTTTGGAGCTTTTTCAAACCGGATAACCGGGGCATTCGATATTTTCTGGAATCAAACATCTGATTTACTGTTGAATAAAACGATTTCTCCAATAAATGGAGACGTTTCTGTTTTACAGAATATCGGGGCAACGAAAGGTAAAGGATATGAGTTGGAAATATCTTCTGTCAATATTGATAAGGGTAATTTCAAATGGTCAACATCTGTAAACTGGACAAAATACCTCACTGAAATTGTTAACGTAGGACTTACCGACAGTACCGGAAATTATATCGACGACATTGCTTCTAAATGGTTTATCGGTCATCCTGTTAACGTGGAATACAATTATAAATTCGATGGTATATGGCAGGAGAATCAGACCGGCACCTATATGGGGGATGTTAAGGCAGGTGATATTAAAGTATTGGATGCTGATGGAGATGGCAAATTAACACCACTGGACAGGGTAATTCTTTATTCGGATATGCCTGACTTTACCTTAGGGATAAACAATACATTTAAATATAAGAACTGGACCTTATATTTTTTCCTGAATGGTGTTTTTGGGATTGAAAACAAGAATGTAATGTATGAAATCCCGGATGGGGAGTTAAGAGTTAATCTGTACAGCGGAATCCATTTCTGGACAGCTGAAAATGCCAGTAACGACTATCCGCGAAATGCTGCCCGTGCCGATGTTAATAAATATAGTGTTTCCTTAATTAGACATGCAAGTTTCCTGAGATTACAGGATATCTCATTAACTTATTCTTTCCCGAAGAAATGGCTTTCCGGTGCCGGTATTGAAGGCCTTGATGTCTATACTAATATTAAGAACCTCTATACGCTTACAAATTGGGAAGGGTTTGATCCTGAAATAAACAGCAGACCAGATTACCCCATGTCAAGAAGCATTTATTTAGGATTAAAACTTAACTTTTAATAACTAAAACAATTAATCATGAAAAATATATTAAAAATTCTGTCAATAAGCATAATTCTGTTTGTGGCGATATCCTGTAACGAAGATGAATTTTTACAGGAAAATCCCAAAGATAAGGTTTATGTTACCTTGTATTCTTCCTACAGTGGATTTAAGGTTGGGTTGAACGGGTTATACGCTCTTGTCAGGGATCAGTATCAGGGTTATTGGGAACAATTGTTTATGGTATCTACCGATAACGCATGGGTCAGCACTGCCGGATCCGGTGAGTTAGCCCCTTTTAGAAATTATTCAGATCTGGCTCCCGCGATGGCAAAGAAAAATTTGCCGGGAAGTGTTATGACATGGTTATATCAGGTTATAAATGCCAGTAATGTAATTATTTCCCGTGCTCAGAATCCGGGAGTAAACTGGGAAGGAGGAAGTGATGCTATAAATGAGGCAAATAAAAATTTTGTTATTGCTCAGGCTCGCCTCCTGAGGGCTTATGCTTACCGGTTTTTGACCAATGGTTGGGGAGATATCCCTCTTGTTCTGGATGAACCTGAAGGCCCCCGGGATGATTGGTCCCGTACTCCTGTTGCAGATGTCAGGCAGGCAATGGAAGAAGATTTTCTTTTTGCAGTAAATCATTTACCCATGAAAGATGTGCAGGGTATTCCAAATGCGGCAGTAGCCTGCCACTATCTGTTAGAATTATACCTGACCATAGGTTATGCTAAAAAAGACAACTCATTTTATGTAAAGGCAGAAACCATGGCAGATAATGTCATTAACTCCGGGAAATATTCCCTGTTAACCAATTTTTCCGATAATTTTAAAAAAGATGTAAATGGAGGCAATACGGAATGTCTTTGGTTTACGAACAATGCTTATTCGGATGTCATTGGATCTTTTGGGGGTGAAAATAAAAAGGCATGGCACAGCTATCCTGATAAAATTATAAAAAATAAGGAACCTTACACTTTGTATTTTTATAATGGGGGCAGAGGACAGTTAAGGATTGCAGTGTCTGACTCAGCATGGAGATGGTATGAAGCCAATGATTTCAGGTTTAGTAAAGAGATGGTAAAGAAATTCTATATTTATCCTAAAAATCCTGCCCGTCCATTAACCCTGACCAACTGGGCTCCGGCAGAATTTGATACTGTCTTTTATACCAATGTATCTTTTTTTACCAATTCGAAGGCCAATTGGGATGATGCTATTTCCGGCAACCTGGCATACAGCCTTCCCTACACGAGAAAATGGGAGTATGTTGACCCCCTGGTGCTGGCTAATTCGAGCAGCACCTCATCATTGCAGGGCATCCCTTCGCTTCGTTTGGCTGACACCTACCTTTTAAGGGCCGAAGCAAGATTTCGGAATGGGAATATTTCAGGAGCAGCAAGTGATCTGAATGTGGTCAGGAAACGCTCTTCGGCATCTTTGATTTCTGCATCTGCTGTAGATATGGATTTTATTCTGGATGAGCGCTCCCGCGAATTGCTGTGTGAAGAACAAAGAAGAATTACGCTTTTACGAACCGGCACTTTCTATGAAAGAACCAGTAAATATAATCCCCAGATGAGAGGAATCAATGCCTATCGCCTTCTGAAAATGAGGCCGGTTGCCGAAGGTGGAACCGGAGGCTTGTTTCCTATTCCTCAGGTGTTTATTGACGCCAATACAGCTGCTGTATTACCACAGAATCCGGGATATTAACTGCATTTCTTAAATTTGGAGAATTGATCGTTTTTTTTCAAATAAGATAGTGATAAAAAAAAGTATCCTTCCATTCATTCCCGTGCTCATTCCCTTTGGCTTAATTGAGGGTGGTCAGTTCAACCCTGACAGCACTTTAAATACACTTAGGCAAAATAATTCTTCGAAATCAATCAGTTAAGATGAAAAAAAAGAAATGTTGGTTTTTTATATTGGTTTTTGCACTGGCTTTTTGCCAGTTAAGTTATTCACAATCTTCCGGAAAAGTAAAGAAAACTGATCCGGCCCAGGCTGCCCTTAAGGCAGAACAAAAAAAGATAAAAGAAGCAGAGAAAAATCTGGATCCAAAAGGTAACATGGAGTTGCTGAACCGATGGGGCGAAAGGCCTGCCAATATTCAGAACCTCTATCTGGCTGCATGGAATGTATTCGCTGCCAAACCCCTTAATGGAACGTATGCGGATCTGGCAGATGATGCAAAATTCAGCCAGTTGTGCAGGGAGAATGGTGTCATCCGCCTGGGAGGTCCGATGCTTGGAAATGTCAGTGCAACCGGAGTAAAGATCTGGATTCGTACGGTTACCTCATCAAAGGTCGAAGTAAAAGTGAAGATCGGCGGATCATGGAAGATTTTCGGACCGGTCCAAAGTACACCCGAAACAGATATGACAGCCATTGTCGCTGTAACCGGATTGAAACCTGGCACACACTATCCCTATCAGGTTCTCGTAGATGGCAAAGCGGTTACTATTCCGGCAAATGCATCAATAAATACTCCGTCTGACGGCAAAAAGCCAACAAAAGAAAGTATTGCTTTTGGAACCTGTTTTCACAGATGGGGATTGGGCAACCAGAAACAAGCCGATGCAATAGTAAATCGCAAGCCAGCGGCTATGCTGCTTTATGGCGATATTGCCGTGCAGGACAGGAATAATAACATTGGGCTCCACCGCGCAGACTATCTGCTTCGTGACTTTTTCCCGGCTTGGCAGAGTCTTGTGGCATCTGTCCCGGTTTATGCGACATGGGACGACCATGACTATTTCGACAATGATCTTGCCGGAATTCCTGAGGGGTATACAAAAGAAGACAAGGAAAAAGTGTGGGATGTTTTCAGGCATGCCTGGAACAATCCATCGTACGGCTTTGGTGAAAAAGACAAAGGTGTATTTCTAAGGACCAGGATCGGTCCCTGCGACATCATTATGCTCGATCACCGGTATTTCCGCACAGGAGAAAAGGGATCATTCCTGGGTGATGAACAAATGAAATGGCTCGAAGCACAATTACTGGATTGTAAGGGCCCATTCATCATCCTGTCAAATGGTACAATGTGGTGCGATTATGTTTCAGATGGAAAAGATTCCTGGGGAGTAAATGATCCGGAGGGACGTGAGCGTATTTTTAATCTGATCGAAAAGAACCGTATCGGGGGGGTATTACTTATCTCAGGCGACAGGCACGGTGCGCGAGGATTCCGCATACCAAGGCCTTCAGGATATAATTTCTATGAATTCGAAGCAGGCAGCCTGGGCGGCAGAACGGGTCCCAAGCCAACTGATCCGGAATGGCTTACCCAGTTCTACGGCATTTCCGGGAAATATGCTTTCGGTGAGTTTTCATTTGATACCACAGTCCCGGATCCAACAGTCACCTTCCGATTGATTGGCGACGACGGATCGATTATTCATGAGCTAAAACTTACCCGGAGTCAACTGACACCTCCCGGGAAGTGATCTTCTTTAACAGCCCGATCGTTTATGCTGCAAATTCATATCGATTGGCCAAACCCGGAATCGGCAATACAGGACAACACTTTTGGAGTTCAGTATCAGAACTATGGTTACCCGGGGTACGAAAATAATATTGCACAGAAAGATTAAAATCAATTATTACACGATTACTCATGAGTTCAAAAATTCAGATACCCGGAATAATGCTACTTCTTTTGACCATAGCATTTTCATGCACCAATACACAAAAAGAAAAACAAGCAACGAAAGAAGAACTTCCCAATATCATCCTGTTAATGGGCGACGACCATGGCTGGGATGAAGTGGGTTATAACGGCCACCCGTTTGTAAAAACTCCGGTGCTGGACGAAATGGCTGCCAGCGGTTTACGTTTCGACCGGTTTTATTCCGGTCATCCAACCTGTTCTCCTACACGGGGTAGTTTATTAACAGGCAGGCACCCGAACCGGTACGGGACATTTGGCCCAAACTGGTCGTTCCGTCCTGAAGAAATCACCATTGCACAACTTTTAAAGCGGGCAGGATACGCTACTGCACATTTCGGAAAATGGCACGTGGGGCCAGTCAAAAAAGAATCGCCCACCAGCCCTGGTGCAATGGGGTTTGATGAGTGGCTTTCGCACGATAACTTTTTTGAAATAGATCCGGTGTTGTCCCGAAACGGAGAAACGCCTCAGAAAATTGAGGGTGAAAGCTCGGAAATTCTTATTGATGAAACGATAAAATTCATTCAAAAATCGAAAAATCAAAACAAACCATTCCTAACAGTGGTTTGGTTTGGTTCTCCCCATGAACCATTTCAAGGATTACCCGAAGACCTGGCCCTTTATGAGAATCTACCCGACAGTTTGAATAATGAACAAGTGCGCCTCACCTCACTTGAAACAGGTAAAGGGATCTCGCGCCCACTTGGCGATGTATTGCAGGAACGTTATGCCGAGATTACGGCAATGGACAGGGCGATTGGAAAATTGAGAACCTTCCTGAAAGAATATAATTTAAAGGAAAACACCCTGGTTATGTATTGTGGTGATAATGGCACCCCGGGTAGTGCAGGACATGCAGCGATGACACTTCGCGAAAACAAAGGAACCATGTATGAAGGGGGTATCAGGGTTCCGGGTGTGTTGGAGTGGCCGGCTGTAATAAAAGAGCCAGTTAATACTTCAGCAATTGCCGTGACTACCGACTTTCTTCCTACCCTGGCAGAACTTACCAATCAGCCCTTACCGGAAAGGCCGCTTGACGGGAAAAGTATGGTACGCCTTTTTAAAGATCCTTCCTTACAAAGGAACCAACCCCATTTTTTCTGGCAGTTTAATCGTGCATTGTTTGAAGATGATTGTGAACCATACATAGACCCGGAATTACAGGAAGGTACTTCCCCTCTTGCTAAAATGATGGATGGAAAATTTACCCGTAGTTTCAGGAATTGTAAGTACTCCGGGATTTCTGAAGGGGATTATGCAGGATCGCGTGTAATGATGAGTGACCGTTTTAAACTGATACTTGAAGGAGAGACTCCCAATTCAAAAGGATACGAATTATATAATATTCAGAACGACCCGGGAGAAACCAAAAACCTTGCCGACGAATACCCGGAAATAGTAAAAGAGATGGCTACCGGGTTGCTTAAATGGCAGGAATCGGTACTGAACAGTTTAACCGGAGCAGATTACATCAAACGATAAATCAGTAACAGCAACTTTTCAGACTGAACAATTCGTGCAGGCATAAAAACCGGAGTGATGTGTTATTGACTCTTCATTCAAAAAAAAACAACTCATTGAAAAATAAAAATACATGAATAAAACACGTATAATTTTCGTTTTACCGGTACTTATCATTTTGTTTTTAACCGCCAAAACTGGTTTATCTGCTACAACTCATCCTTTCGGTTATAATGAATCAGGTACACCGGAAACATTTCTTATTACAGGATCGAAAGATGTTGCTGATGTGGCCCTGCGGGGAGGGGATTTTGGAGCCTGGAACTACGGAAGGGAAATTTTTCTTGAAGCCGGATATTTTATCGGCCTCTACGATACACACCCCGGTGCAAGCCTGATTCGCTTTAATGTCAGCGGACTGGCAGCGGATAAGGTCTCTTCTGCCAGACTCAGAATTTATAAACCCCGCTCCATGAGCCAGCAGGGACCGGTTGAAGTGAGTGTGTACAAAGTGAGTGAAGCCAATGGCGATTGGGTTGAAGGAGGCTCTGCAAGCCAGGAAGAACCGGGGGCTGTTACCTGGCGGATGAAAGCACTGAACAAACCCTGGGCAGGTGAACAAGGATGCTCAAAACAAGGGGTGGATTATGAATTGCCTGCGCTGGGTACAACACAAACTGTTTATCCTGAATCTTCCGGGTGGATCGAGTTCGACCTGCCGGCAAAACTGGTACAATCGTGGATCGACAACCCGGAGGCGAATTTTGGTCTGTATATCCGGGGACAGGAGGATGCGGATCTGGCGGACGAGGCCCATTTCTTCTCAAGTGAACATCCCGGCGGGAAAGGACCACAACTCATTATTGAAGCCACTCCCGGACCTGCAAAGTCACAGAAGCAGCAATGGGCATGGAACCCACCCCAGTACATGCCTCCAGTTGAAAGTCCCGAATATGCAAAATGGAAGGAAGTGGGCAAAGGCCGCTACCCAACCTGGGCCACTGGGCCGGAAATGCATTTAAGTGAAGAGCAGGGATTGTGGCCTTATTACTGGGACACACAAATCCGGATTAACACCCTGGCCGAATGTTTTATTCCCCTGGCTAAAAGCCTCGTCAGGCTGAAAAATTATATTGCGGAAGACAATCAGGAATCCCTTAATAAAGAGTTTGAATTTGTGCGCATCCACCTGTTGAAATACGAAGATGTAAAGTCCATGCGCATCCACCAAAGTGGCCCAGTAGCGGAGGAACTCACCAGTATTCAACTGGGAAACATGCTCGGAAAAGAAGGGTTTGGGGTACATGCCCAGGAAGGAATTGCAAAATATCCCCAAAGATCGGAAGAGGAAATCCTGGGTTTGATTGATAAAGAATTAAATAAACTCCACAAACAATGGAAGGTAAGTGAAGACCAGTGGAAAACCATGGAAAAACACATCCGGTTGTATGAAGGAAATCGCTGGAACCATGGCAACCTTACCGGGAAATACATGCGGGAAACACAAACATTGTTGGAAAAGGGTGAGGGAAGTGTGAAGTTGTATGAGGCTGCCCGGCAATTGTTCTACCATCATAAACTCTATGTGTACTGGCTGTCTGATTTTAACACGCCAAAGTGGAACCTCTGGATGAATATCGTGAAGGTGGATCTCAAACATGTTGCACAGGAATTCCTTAATGCACGTGACGACAATTACCAACTGGAAAGTTATGAAAAACTGATTGAAAGGATTCGCGGTTATTACTGGTATCCGCCGGTTTTGTACGTAAACCTGGTTGATAAAAATGTGCCGGAAGGCGGTTTCGGAACCCGCGAATGGCCTTTTAAAAGTGTGGAAGAAGCGGTGAAAGTGGCTTCCAATGGCACGGAAATCAGGGTAGTTGGAAACATTGATAAAACAACAATTGATTTGTCAGGCAAAAAGCTCGTCATTTCTGATGGATTCAACAGCACTTTTAATGCACATACGCAAAAGAAATGAATGAAATTTATTATGAATTTGTATAAGTTTTTAATACAGTTTCAAAATTAAAATTAAAAATATTGATATGAAGAATCAATCAAATCGAAGGGAATTCCTTCAAACATCGGTGATTTCTGCTGCTGCGCTGATACTTCCGACGACAGCCCTGGCCGGTATGCCGGTTGTCAGCAATGCCGAACCTCAGCAGAGCAGCAAAACCTTCCGTATGAAATTGGGATTTATGTCCTCTCTGGCTCAGGACAAAACCATTCCACAGCTGATCGATATGGCCAAAACATATGGTTATCAGTCTGTTGAGTTCAGGCCTGAATGGAAACATGCCCATGGTGTTGAGTTGTCCATGTCGAAAAGCCAGCGGAAGGAGGCACGTAACCGCTTTGCTGATAACGGGATTGAGATTTCCGCCGTTTCCCCGGGTGTAAAATTTCTCAAGGATGATCGCGACCAACAGTTGGAAAAAATGTTTCAGTATATCGACCTGGCCGCCGACCTCGGTGCGCCGTATATCCGCTTCTTTGCGGATAAACTGCCTGAAGATCCGGTTGAACGTCGCGAAAGTCATAAGATTCAGTCTGAATACCAGGCACGTGCTGCGGCAAAGGCAGGGGAGGCCGGTGTTATTCTTGCTTTGGAAACACATGCGAACAGCATTGGCATTGATACCGGCGAGATGATGTTTTTGGCAGGATACCCGCCTGCCCTCCGGGTGAACTGGCACCTTTCCCATTCCCTTAAAAACGGAGAGGATACCGACACCGCCTATCGCCACATCAAGGGGCGGGTTGTCCACGTTCATTGGAGCATTCCGGAAGAAACTGTTACGATGAAGGCTATTGAGCGTCAATTCGAGTTACTTTTAAACGATGGCTTTGCCGGCACTTTCTCCGTGGAGGTCATCAAAGAAGGCGATAATACCAACCTGCTGATCGAACACGCCCGGATATGGAAACAGATGAAGGCAAAATTTAATGTTTAATTTTTTAGAAACATAAACGATGAAACCAATACAACGAAGAGATTTTATTAAAAGTTCAGCCACCATGGCAGGAGGATTAGCCATTGCCCCCGCATTTATCCCAAATATGATCACAGACAGCCCGAATGATAGGATAAATGTGGCCCTTATCGGTATTGCAGGTAAACGTCCCAGTGTCCGTGGAATAATAGGAGGGCGTGGAATAGTCCATATCAATAACTATGCGGCAATCCCCAATGTCATGATCAAAACAATCTGCGATGTGGATGAACGTTTGTTCCCCGAAAAAATTAGAATAATTGAGGAGAAATTCGGTGTCGCACCAAAAACCGAATGGGATTATCGCAAAGTGCTTGAAGACAAAGATATAGATGTCATATCAATTGCCACTCCCGACCACTGGCATGCACTTATGACAATATGGGCGTGCCAGGCAGGAAAGGATGTATATGTTGAAAAACCAGTTTGTCATAACTTGTCCGAAGGTCGTAAAATGGTAGAGGCAGCAAGGAAATACAATCGTATTGTTCAGGCCGGAATATGTTATCGGGATAGCAAAGCCGTAAAGGAAGGGATTAAATTTGTCCATGACGGGAAACTGGGCAAGGTGTATATGGCCAAAGGGATTACCTTCCGTTACCGTGAAACGATAGGCAAGGTTGCTGACAGCCCTATCCCGGAAGGTCTTCACTGGGATAATTTTCTGGGACCAGCCCCTTATCGTCCATATAATGAAAACAGGTTTCTTTACAACTGGCACTTTTTCTGGGATACCGGAGGTACCACCGAATTCGGGAATAATGGAATCTACAGGATGGATACTGCACGGTGGGCCTTGAACAAAAATGAACATCCTGTTAAAATCAACTGTACCGGTGGTCTGTATGGCAGAGACGATGACCAGGAAGTACCCAATATTCTGATGGCCGATTACGAATACAGTGATGGGGTTATCCTTCAGAATGAAGCCAGGTGCCTTTCAACCAATCCGGAAGGATTACCTGATTCGGGAGATGTATTTATTTACAGCGATCAGGGATGGATGACATTCAGCGGAGACGGGTATAAAACCTATTTTGGGAAAAAGGGTGAACCCGGACCTGCCAAATCCGACAAAGATTTTCCGCCTGAAGAGTTGCACGATGGCTGGAAAAACCTCATCGATTGTGTTAGAAGCCGGAGAAGGGAAGATTTGGATAATGACATACTGGAAGGACATATGTCAGCGGCACTGGGGCATCTTGGAATTATTTCTTATCGTACAGGCAGAAAACTCACCTTTAATTCAGAGACCGAGAAGTTTGTTAATGATCCGGAAGCTGACAAATTATTAACTCGGAACTACCGGAAACCGTTTGTAATGCCAGATCCTATCTGAAAAATGAAATTGTGGTTTACCCGGGTGAAGACAAAGCAGCGGGTGTAAGGAAAATGCCAATCAACAGACATTCACAGGCATTGGAAATATTCTTTGAGCCGGAGCTTGCCAAAGGCAGGATTACACTCAAACTTGAATGGCTAAACCTGCTTTCTCCTTACTTTTAAAGGAAGCGAGTCGAATTTCAGGGAAATGAAGATATCTTTTCAAAAATGACTGCGTAATTTTTAAATCTTGATCGAAAATACTTATTATATTAAATATTTTTCAGGTATACTTGAATTTACAGTAAGTTTTTCATGCAGCTTATTTTTTCATTTTTAAGTTGTTTCAGTTGTTTCACATCGCTTCCCCACCAGTTGTTTCCGGGGTTGAAATCTTTTGAAAGGAAATCAAGCCTCTGCTTTTCGAGTTGAGGAAGGCGCTGGCTGATTACTTTTTGCAGATATTCTTTTTCTTTTCCCAGATCGTATTCCGGGTCTTTTACCGGGAATATTGCGCCCGTCTTCGTAGTAATGAATCAGTTTCCAGTCGCCAAGCCTGATGATGGAGGAAGGTTCTCCTCCCTGGTTCCCATAGTGCGGATAGTGCCAGATTAAAGGCCGTTGTGCTGTTTTTTTTTCTTTCAGCAGCGGAACAAGACTTTGCCCGTCGGTGTGTTCCTGCGGTTTCAGCGGAATTCCGGCCAATTCGAGGAGGGTGGGATAAAAATCGGTTCCCGAAACGGGGGTGTTGTTCCTTCCCTGCTGTGATGGAGCTGTCCGCCAACTGGCAGTTATCTTGATTTGTAAAAGCAAAAGTACCTGTGCATGGGTTGCAACGGGATAGCTACCAGTGGCAGGACGATTGCCCTACGAAAGAAATGCTCTATGTGGAAATGTTTTGTGCACTATGCTTTGCTGTGTAAAAAATATTAAGGTTTCATCTCCCACAGGAATGATTTCTCCTGAAGTTCCTGCATCGATAAACAAATTTGGCTTTAAGTCTTTGATTAACTCTATTTGAAGCCAAATAGAATGCTGAATTTGGCATTAAACATATGTTTACTTACATTTACAGCCAAATTTAGCTTTAGGTTACAGCCCTTGCTAATGCGACGCTTTCCCAACAATTGACCATCTTCCATGTTGCAGTTCATAAAGTTTATCCGGCAATCGAACATAGCACCACCACTGATTGGTTCTCAACTTTTCAGCAATTAATCGCAACGAAAGGTGAACTGTTTGGTATTTGGAATGCTTCAATAAGCTGAATTACAAGGTTGAAAACGCTTCGGAGATTGTTTAATCTGTAACTTTTTCACCAGATGGTTATTAAATCAATATCACTGTCTTCATGCATTTCACCTGACAAAGCAGACCCAAATAATGCAATAGAATCAACATTTAATCCATTTTTGATCAGTAGATCCTTCAGGAATTGAATAATTTCATTTATTGTTGCTTTATCCATGATTGAATTTCTTTCGTTTTATGAATGATGGCACAATTAATAATGCCCGGCTGCCGATACCACCACAACGGTTACTATAACTTCTTCGATTCTATAAATCAGGCGGTTCTTGTTGTCGATACGTCTGCTCCAATATCCCGAAAGTTCATGTTTTAATTGTTCCGGTTGCCCGGTTCCTGTCGTAGGGTGTTCTTTAAGTTCGCTTATTAAAGAATTCACTTTTCTGTAAGCAGATTTATTGCCACTATGTTTCAAGGCTCTTAAATCCTCTTTTGCTTTCGGAAGAAATTCTATCGTGTAACCCATGCCTATAATTCTTCAAAAAACTTTTCAATATCCTCTTTCGTTTTCAGCACTGTGCTGTAATTCCTGTCCTTTTCCGCGTTCTGAATCATTTTTACAAATTCAGGGTCATACGGGCTTTCTTTTCTTTCAAAAGGGATTTTCAATGCTTTCAAAACCGATTTTATGGCTTCCATTTGCTCTTTATTTTTCGGGTGAATGGTAAGTGCTTCCATGTTTTTATGTGTTGTTTTTAATTAATTCTTTCCTGTGCCAATTATTTTAAACGGACTGTAATTCAAAATTTACTTTTGCACCCAATGCTGTGGCTATCTTGCTGATGGTGGCCAGTGTCAGGTTATATTTTCCGTTTTCGATACGTGAAATTTGTCCTTTTTCAATTCCGGTTTTTTTGGCTAACTGTTCCTGAGTAAGGTTCTTACTTTTGCGTAATTCTTTAAATTGGTTGGCCAGTATTTCAGCTTTCAGTTCGTTTTCAAATGCCATCCGTTTGGGTGTACCTTGTTCGCCAATGATTCGGGCTAAAACTTCTTCGTGTATTACTGTTTTCATAATCTTTAATATTCAACTTCAAATCGTTTCACGGTTCAAATGTAGAAAAAGGTTGTAATATATTACAATTATTGTGTTATTATTTTGCTTTCTGATTGTAATTTCTGATTCTTTTTTAGCCCGAATGTGCAGTCCCGATAGTTATCGAGGATGCAATCTGCACCTCTTAGCTGCGGATCTGCGATCCCCGTAAAAGGCCATAATCAATTATATTCCAGCCAAGCCCTTTTCACCGGCAAATTCATGGGCTGAACAGTACAAATATTCCTCAGTATCCAACTCCCCCTCGTCTGTGCCGGGGGATAAGTTGTTTTGGAATTTGCAATTCAGCTCCAAGTTAACCAGGTATAGGCCTTTCGGACTTCACATCGAATGTTTTATAGAATTTAATATTTGGCAGGAGATTAATTTTAATTCTTTTCCAGAAACACAAGTTTTTTTCATTTACTTTCCAAATAAAGTGTACCAGGACAAAGGTCAAGTTCATTGGCCCACTAGATGCTTCCAAGAAAAGGTTTTACCGAATTAAATAAGCTCAAATCCAGTAGTTCCTGATGTTCCTCTAAATGTTATTGTTTTCGGTAACTATTTTTAATTTTGACCTTACCTGATTAACAAAGACTGAAAATGAAAACAGCACTGCTCCTTCCACCGGCAATCTCCGCTTTTGCGTTGCTTAGTTGTGTCTCCGGACAGCCACAGAAACCAGTAAATGTTTTGTTTATTGCTGTTGATGATTTGCGCCCCGAACTGGGCGCTTACGGAAACCCGCAAATCAAAAGTCCCCATATTGACAGACTGGCTTCCGAAGCGCTCGTATTCAAAAGGGCCTATTGTCAGCAGGCGATCTGTATGGCTTCCCGGGCAAGCCTGATGAGCGGCTACCGGCCTGATACCCTGCAGATTTACAATACGAAATCACTGGATGAACTGGCCCCTGATGTGCTGACCCTCAACCGCCATTTTGAAAACAACGGATACCAGGTCTGGGCCTCCGGGAAAATCTATCATCATGAGGCTGACCATAAAAAGCAGTTTGGCAGCAACTATTTCAATCCCGAAACCAACGAAAAGGGGAGAGGGTACCTTGTAGAGGAATCCTGGGAAATTGTGGAGGATACCGAGCGTTGGTATCAGGAGAACCGGAAAACGGGTGCGGGGGGACGGGGACCGGCCTGGGAATGTGCCGATGTTCCGGATAATGCCTAAAGCGACGGGAAAATGACCGATATGGCCCTGGAACGGCTGTCCGGATTTAAGGGAAGCGAAAAGCCCTTTTTTATGGCGGTAGGTTTTCATAAACCTCACCTGCCTTTCAATGCACCGAAAAAATACTGGGATTTGTACCAACCCGGAGAAATAGACATGGCCAAAAATCCCTTCAAGCCTCAGAATGCCAGCCGGTTTTTCGAATACAATTTTGGGGAGTTGCGCAATTACCCCGGAATTCCGGCCGGGAATGAAGTTTTGGGCGATTCGTTGTCGCGTA
>Ga0105102_10000098_pt1 | contig 21393 bp, 17 predicted proteins | sample PPLLaktember2015_FD_87032 | JGI IMG/M metagenome (GOLD analysis project Ga0105102, IMG submission 87032) | Freshwater sediment microbial communities from Prairie Pothole Lake near Jamestown, North Dakota, USA - PPLs Lake P7 Core (6) Depth... | ecosystem: Environmental > Aquatic > Freshwater >...
AAAGGACAAAGGACAAAGGATAAAAGGCAAAGGTTCAAGGCAAAAGTAAAAAGTAAAAAGTTTCGAGGTTAAATGTTAAAAAACCTCTCAATACTCAGTACTCAATACTAATTTTTCCTGTCTCTTGTCTCCTGATTCCTGTCTCCTGTTTCCGTATTTCTCTCAATACTCAATACTCAATACTAATTTTTCCTGTCTCCTGTCTCCCAATTTCTCTCAATACTCAAATCTCACATCTCAAATCTCACATCTCTATACTAAGCACATCCTTGATATTGTAAACCCCGGTTTTACCTTTGATCCATTCCGCTGCCAGAACTGCTCCCAGAGCAAAACCTTCCCTGCTATAGGCTTTGTGCTGAATCATAATCATATCCTGATTTGATTTATAAGATACGGTATGTGTACCCGGCACATCTCCTTCCCTTTTTACATCTATATAGATCTCCTCTTCAACAGGCACTTCAATATTCCACCCGGTTTTGTTTGAATGGTTAATGATCTGTTCGGCAAGACTAATTGCGGTTCCACTGGGTTTGTCGAGTTTATGTATGTGATGTACCTCTTCCAGAGACACATCATAGCCTTCGATGCCATTCATCAGTTTTGCCAGGTATTCATTCAGTTTGAAGAACAGATTAACCCCGATACTAAAATTTGAGCCGTATAAAAAGCTGCCATTTTCCTTCTTGCAATAGGCCACCAGTTCATCAAATTTGCTCAGCCAGCCCGTGGTGCCGCTCACAACCGGTATCTTGTTATCGATACAGTGCTTTATATTTTTAAAAGCCGCCACCGGTGTGCTGAAGTCTATCGCCACATCAGCCTGGGTGATATCATAAGGGCCTGAATCTATATCGACCTTCAGAATGATCTGATGTCCTCTCTTCAGGGCGATCTTTTCGATTTCCCTGCCCATTTTACCGTAACCTAACAAAGCTATTTTCATATTTAAAAATTTATTTGATGTCAGTAATTCAAATCATATTTCAGGTAAACACCTGCCACGGTGGCACCCATAGCGGAATCATAATAAAATGATGGCCTCAGGGATAATTGCTTATTGAAGGCCTTGTCATCCAGATGTGCATCAACATTGGCCTCGATTATATTCAAGGCATACAAACCCAGGGTGATAAACATGGAAAGGTCCCGGTTTTTTTTATATTGATTTTGAGCCCTTACCAAACCATCAGTACTAATAAACGGGTTTCCATCTTCTCCGTCAAATTCATCCTCCTGGCCCGCCAGTCGCTGTTTATATGCGGTCTCGTAACGATCGAGTTCATCCGCATTCCATTTCACAAAATAAAGTCCTGTTCCTATGGCACCATAAACGATGGGAATTTTCCAATACTTGCCGTTATAGGCCTGCCCCAGTCCGGGCAGTATGGCAGAATAAAAAGCTGCCCTTGAAGGAGATAATACATCGATCTTCTCGGCATTCTGTAAAGAATCTCCTTCCATTCTGACATCCTCTTCCAGCACCTGGCTGTAAAGAGATCCTGTCAGCAAGAGCAAAATCAACAAGGCGATATTTGCCTTAACCAACATTTAACCCAGCAGTTTTTTGATGCGTAAAAAATCTTCTTCAGAATGAAAGGGAATGGTAATTTTGCCCTTGTTGCTGCCGGTCATTTTAATTTCAACTTTCTGTCCGAAAAAATCATTGATAAATTTTTGTGAACTGCTGATCACCTCTGGCAGTAACTTTTCTTCCGGACTCTTTTTACTATTATCCTTACCTTCTTTAGCCCTGCGAACCAGCTCCTCAGTTTGTCTTACAGACAGGTTTTGCTGAATGATATTCTTATAGATTTCAAGCTGTTTGTCGTGATCAAAGATATTGATCAGCGCCCTGCCATGCCCCATAGTCAGAAAACCATCTCGGATGCCCGTTTGAATAATGGGGTCCAATTTTAATAACCGGAGGTAATTGGTTACGGTACTCCTGTTCTTCCCTACCCTTTTGCTGAGCTCTTCCTGTGTAAGCTGTATCTCCTCGATCAGTCGCTGGTACGAAAGCGCGATCTCAATGGAATCAAGATCACTGCGCTGTATGTTTTCCACCAGTGCCATTTCCAGCAATTCCTGGTCATTGGCGATTCGGATATAAGCGGGGATCGAAGTAGCCCCAATCATTTTGGAAGCCCTCAGGCGGCGCTCACCGCTAACCAGCTGAAACTGATTCCCTTCTAATTTTCTGACCGTGATGGGTTGTATTACACCCAATTCCCGGATGGATGCAGCCAGCTCCTGCAATTCTTCTTCCTTAAAATTAGTTCTTGGCTGAAACGGATTTTCTTTAATGGCCTGCACATCGATCTCCAGTATGTTGCCCACAACTTTTTCCGCATTTTTATCTTTAACAGACATGATATCATTCGCATCATTTAAAAGAGCCGATAATCCCCTGCCCAATGCTTGCTTTTTCACTGCTTTAGCCATCGCTGTTCTTTTTAATTATTTCATGCGCCAGATTGATATAATTCACAGCTCCCTTGCTGGTTGCGTCATAAGCAATAATGCTTTCTCCATGACTGGGTGCTTCTCCAAGGCGTGTATTTCTTTGTATGATGGTTTTAAAAACCATGTTGTGAAAATGTTTTTTTACCTCACTTACAACCTGGTTCGACAAGCGCAGCCTGGCATCAAACATCGTTAACAGCATACCTTCAATATCGAGCTCCGGATTGTGCAGATTTTGTATGCTTTTGATCGTGGTGAGCAACTTTCCCAGTCCTTCCAGGGCATAGTATTCGCATTGAATCGGAATGATTAGCGAATCTGCTGCGGTGAGGGCATTCAAGGTGATCAGTCCCAACGAGGGAGCACAATCAATGAGTATAAAATCATAATCATCTTTGATCTCGAGAAGGGCGGTTTTCAACATATATTCCCGGTTCTTCTTGTCAACAAGTTCAATTTCTATGGCAACCAGATCTATATGAGCGGGTATCAGGTCAACATTGGGGGAATTGGTCTGTGTAATGGCTTCCCTGGCCGTGATGCTGTGTTCCAGAACCTGATAGGTACTCTTTTCAACCTTATCGGATTCCACACCCAATCCTGAGGTAGCATTTGCTTGCGGATCTGCATCTACCAGTAAAACCTTCTTTTCAAGTACCCCCAGTGCAGCCGCCAGATTTACTGTGGTGGTGGTTTTACCGACTCCTCCTTTTTGATTGGCAATTGCTATAATTTTTCCCATTAAACCACATGATTTTTCACGATGTAAAAATACAATTATTTGTGAGGTTTTAAAATGAAGTTTTTAACAATGCAAGCATCTTATAACAAGCCAGATAGCTTATACACCTTCACTTGTTACCGCTGCAGATATCGATAAAATAAGTCAGTACTATTCCTTCTTTTTGCTTCTGATCATCATTTCGAGCATGTCCCACATCTCTTTTGGAACCTTCTCAAGTATGTTAAATTCACCAGCTCCCTGTAACCATTCCCCGCCGTCAATGGTAACCACCTCTCCATTAATATAAGCTGAAAAATCGGACATCAGGTAGGCGGCCAGATTGGCCAGTTCCTGATGGTCCCCCAAACGTTTGAGGGGGATTTTTTTGGTCATATCGAATTCATCCTTAAGATTTCCCGGTAACAGACGGTCCCAGGCACCTTTTGTTGGAAAAGGTCCGGGGGCAATCGCATTGAAACGGATGCCGTATTTGGCCCATTCCACTGCCAGCGACCGGGTCATGGCCAATACTCCGGCTTTGGCTGTGGCCGAGGGTACCACATAGGCAGAGCCCGTCCATGCATAGGTGGTCACGATATTCAGTACCGTGGCTTTCTTTTGTTTTGTCTCGATCCAGTGCTTACCACAAGCCAGTGTACAGTTTTTTGTGCCCTTCAGAACGATATCAATTATGGTATCAAAAGCGTTGGGAGACAATCTTTCGGTAGGACTGATAAAATTTCCGGCAGCATTGTTCAGCAATCCGTCCACACGGCCAAACCGGTCCAGCGCACTTTTCAGCATGGCTTCCACTTGTTCATAACTTCTCACATCACATTGCACTGCCAACACCTCCCCGCCGGTTTTTTCCTCTAGCTCCCTGGCAGCGAGCTGTAATTTGTCTATATCACGTGAGGTAATCACCACTTTTGCCTTGAGCTCTAAAAAATATGAGGTCATTGCCTTACCCAAACCGCTGCCTCCACCGGTTACGATAATTACTTTTCCATCCAAACTTCCATCCCGCAACATGGGTTGATTGTATTCCATATGATTGTATTTTATAAATTTATTCTTCGCAAGTATTTATTTATCTTGTGCAAAAACTTAAATATTTTAAATTCCTATTTGTCAAATATAAAAGTCTTTGTATCTTTGCCGCACTTTTGACAAAAAGAAAGCTAAAGCCAAATATAAAGAATTTAAAGAAATGAAAAGAACATTCCAACCATCAAGAAGAAAAAGAAATAACAAGCACGGGTTTCGAGAGAGAATGGCAAGTGTTAATGGGAGAAAAGTTTTAGCTAGAAGAAGGGCTAAAGGCAGAAAAAAACTGACAGTTTCTTCTGAACCGGCACACAAAAAATAATGATCATTATTCTTAAATATAGAAGGTGTTACTTTTTTCAGTAACACCTTTTTTTATATCTGAATTTTAAGTACCAATCCAATTGTTTATTTTTACCAACAAAACCCCTAACAATAAATGCCAAAAGATACTTCAATAAAATCGGTTCTGATCATCGGTTCAGGCCCTATCGTGATCGGTCAGGCCTGTGAATTCGACTACTCGGGAACCCAGGCGCTCAGGTCACTTCGTGAAGAAGGTATAGAGATCATTCTGATCAACTCCAATCCGGCCACCATCATGACCGACCCCCAAATGGCCGACCATATCTACCTGCTCCCGCTTACAACTAAATCGATTATCCAGGTACTTAAAAAACACAAGGTCGATGCGGTACTGCCAACCATGGGTGGCCAAACGGCCCTGAATTTGTGTATCGAGGCTGATGAAAAGGGAATCTGGCAGGACTTTGGCGTAAGACTTATCGGTGTTGATATCAATGCCATACAAATAACCGAAGACAGGGAACAATTCAGAAACCTGATGAACGAGATCGGTGTGGGTCAGGCCCCATCCAGAATTGCCAGATCTTATCTGGAAGGAAAAGAAATCGCACAGGAATTCGGCTTTCCGCTGGTAATCCGTCCTTCCTTTACCCTGGGTGGCTCCGGTGCTTCTATCGTATATAAAAAAGAAGATTTTGATACCTTGCTGCAAAGAGGGATTGAAGCTTCACCCATACATGAAGTTCTGATCGATAAGGCCTTACTGGGCTGGAAAGAATACGAGCTGGAACTTTTAAGGGATAAAAATGACAACGTGGTCATTATCTGTACCATTGAGAACATGGATCCCATGGGTATCCATACGGGTGATTCCATAACCGTGGCCCCTGCAATGACACTAAGCGATACTACTTTCCAGCGCATGCGGGATCTGGGCATCAAAATGATGCGCGCTATCGGAGATTTTGCCGGCGGATGCAACGTGCAATTTGCTGTGAGTCCCGATGAAAAAGAAGATATCATTGCCATAGAGATCAACCCCAGGGTGTCGAGATCCTCGGCACTGGCCTCTAAAGCAACCGGTTACCCCATCGCAAAGATCGCTGCCAAGCTGGCCATCGGATACCACCTCGATGAATTGCAAAACCAGATCACCAAAAATACTTCTGCCCTTTTTGAACCAACCCTGGATTATGTCATTGTAAAAATTCCCCGCTGGAATTTTGACAAATTTGAGGGCTCCGACCGTACAATCGGACTCATGATGAAATCTGTAGGTGAAGTAATGGGTATAGGCAGGTGCTTCCAAGAGGCGCTGCACAAGGCAACCCAGTCACTCGAGATCAGCAGAAATGGTCTGGGCGCAGATGGAAAAGGGATTAAAAACTACGACATGATCATTCAAAAATTGCAGTTCCCCAGCTGGGACAGGGTTTTTGTGATCTATGATGCGATACAGATGGGTATCCCTCTCAGCAGAATACACGATATCACCAAAATAGATATGTGGTTCTTAAAACAATATGAAGAACTGTACAATCTTGAAAAAGAGATAACTTCGTACAAGAATCTGGAATCCCTGCCCCGAGAACTGCTGCTCGAGGCCAAACAAAAAGGATTCGCCGACAGGCAGATCGCGCATATGCTGAACTGCTATGAAAGTGAGGTGTACAACAAAAGAGAACTGGAAGGCGTGAACCGGGTTTTTAAACTGGTGGATACCTGTGCCGCTGAATTTGCTGCCCATACTCCCTATTACTACTCGACCTTTGAGAACCATCAGGTTATTGATGGCAAGGCATTTTCTGAAAATGAAAGTACAGCTACAAACAAAAAAAAGATCGTTGTTCTGGGCTCAGGCCCAAACAGGATCGGACAGGGTATAGAATTCGACTATTCCTGTGTACACGGGGTTTTGGCCGCACGCGAATGCGGTTATGAAACCATCATGATCAACTGCAATCCGGAAACCGTATCGACCGATTTTGATATTTCGGACAAACTCTATTTTGAACCCGTATTCTGGGAACATATTTACGATATCATCAGACATGAGAAACCCGAAGGGGTAATTGTGCAACTGGGTGGACAAACAGCCCTAAAACTGGCTGAGAAGTTGCATAAATACGGCATTAAGATCATAGGAACCAGTTTTGATTCCCTGGATCTGGCGGAAGACAGAGGAAGGTTTTCCAACCTCTTAAAATCTTTGGGCATTCCCTTTCCCCAATTTGGTACAGCCCGATCTGCTGATGAAGCACTGGCCGTGGCCAGGGAACTGGATTTCCCGATCCTGGTGCGGCCCAGCTATGTATTGGGCGGTCAGGGAATGAAAATCGTGATCAACAAAGAGGAACTGGAAGAACATGTGATCGACATCCTGAGAAAGATTCCGAATAATGTACTACTCTTAGACCATTACCTGGACGGAGCTGTTGAAGCCGAAGCAGATGCGATCTGCGACGGAGAGAATGTTTATATTATAGGCATCATGGAGCATATCGAGCCCTGCGGTGTGCATTCGGGTGATTCAAACGCCACCCTGCCTCCTTTTAATCTGGGTAATTTTGTAATGGATCAGATCATCGACCACACCCATAAGATCGCCGTAGCTTTGAAAACCGTCGGACTGATCAATATTCAGTTTGCCATAAAGGATGATACCGTTTATATTATTGAAGCCAATCCGAGGGCTTCCCGAACAGTTCCTTTCATATCCAAGGCCTATAACGAGCCCTATGTGAATTATGCTACCAAGGTAATGCTGGGGATCAATAAGGTTACCGATTTCAAATTCAATCCGCAATTAAAAGGCTTTGCGATCAAACAACCTGTTTTCTCGTTCAATAAATTTCCGAATGTGAACAAGAATTTGGGTCCGGAGATGAAGTCAACCGGTGAAAGCATTTTATTCATAGATAACCTGAAAGATGACCAGTTCTATGAGCTTTATCTCAGAAGGAAAATGTATCTGAGCAAATAAAAAAACAGCAGGAAGGATCGCGATCTTTCCTGTTCCTTTTTTAAAAATTTACAGCCACGGTAAGGCCCCAGACCGGTTTTTTGGAAATGTAATCGTACTGAATCGGAGCGAAGGAAGAATAAGTCTGCGTTTTATTTTTGGTTTTATAACCCAGTCCATCCAGGATCTCGTTAAAAGGGTCCATAAGAATCAGTGTAGTTACACCCAATGCCCTGGATTTCAATATCCTGTGATCATTTTCAACGATCTTCTTTTTTGCGATAAAAAACCCTTCTCCGAACAGTGAGCCGACTGTTGGAGTAATGATGATGTCCTGCCAGGAGGGTACTTCAGCAAAGGCCTCTACCCCGTACTCCCAGAAAAAAGTAGAAAACAATACGGAATAAGTAAACGACTCCCAGGGTTTGAATCCACTTCCCCTGGCAGACATATAATACACAGCTCCGGCCCAGGGATGGGTAATCCAGTTAAAGAAAAAACCATCTTTATCCCATATTGGCCCTTCCTTTACATTTTCCTCCCATTTGCTGATCAGTCCTTCTTCCCTGATTTCATCCTTATCCCAACTGGTAAAACTCTCAGGCATGATCCATAACAATCCAAAAGCGGCAACAGCACCACCAACAAATAAACCGCTGTTATAGGCCAACCGCTTGGGGTCTCGTATGGGATCATAGGTTAAATTCTTGTGAATATAATCTTTAGTAAACTCGGTAATTACCGTTTCGTCTTTATCAAATAATATTACATCAACCGGAGACAGAACTGAAAAATCCTGCAGCGTTTGCAGGGGCTTTGTTTTAGCAGAAACCGCTCTGGCACTATCAGGAATACTTTGCTGACCGTAAAAAGTCAGGGAAATAATAAAAAAAATACCGAAAAATAACCGGCCTGATACCTTTTGATTCATAGCCGGCAAAAATAAAATAAGGAATCGGTTTAAAAAAACTTTTATAAGTTATTCAACATATTCTGCAGTTTTTTCCTGATCTCCAGAGCAAAAATCTCAATTTCGGGGTTTTCAGCAGTAGCCATGGCAGCCTGAGGGTCTATGGCAGAAACCTCAATATCACCCTGTTCATTTTCTTCCAGGAGCACATTACAGGGCAGAAAAACACCGAGTTTACTGTCGGACTGGAGTGCTTTGTACGCGTAATCCGGATTACAGGCTCCCAGGATCTCGTAAGGCCTTACCTGCACATCCAACTTTGATTTGAATGTACTCTGAAGATCAATTTGTGTGATAACACCAAATCCTTCCTGCTTTAAAGCCTCGATGACCTTTGATCTGGCTTCTGGAAACTGAATACCTTTAAGTTTTTTGTGAAGATAATAAGACATAATAAGGGGGGTTTGTTAGTCGTTATAAAATTACAAATAATTACAGAGGTAAAAGCACAGTATATTTTTATCTTTGTTAGAAATTATAAACAGTAAAGTACCCGGTTTAAAACCGTAAATTTTTGGAATTCAATTCAGCATTAAACAGAAAGCAGATGAACTACATATTGTTCGACGGACCCTCGCGTAACGGACTTTTACCACTCACTTTTACCAAGCCTGTGGCGGAACTCCGGATCGGGATCATGACGCTCAGGGAGAAATGGCAGCATTATCTGGGAAGCACGACCACAACGGTCACGGAAGATTATTTATCTGAAAAGTTCCCCATGGTGGAAATGGAAGAAAATATACTGATCAACGCGGCTGTCTTGCCTACCGGAAAACTGGCTGAGGCCATTATGGACCTCCGGGAAAATCAGGTAATCTATCAGGAAGGTGAGTTGATCGCCTTTTTCAGCAAAGAAGCACAGGAACTTGATTTTGATCGGGCAGAGCACCTTGAATTTCCCGAAAAACTGATCTGTTTAAAAAATTCCTGGGATCTTTTTACTTATAATGGCATAGCCCTGGAACGCGATTTTGAGCTCCTGACTGAGGGCAGAAAATCTGCAGCTATACCAAAAAGTGTGCGATGTATAGATAAAGAACGCATCTTTTTAGAAGAGGGTGTTGAAATGGAGATGACTGTGCTGAACGCGTCTAAAGGACCCATTTATCTTGGAAAAAATACCCAGATCATGGAAGGTTGCATGATACGCGGCCCCTTTGCCATTTTGGAACACGGAGTGGTTAAAATGGGAGCAAAAATTTACGGAGCGACTACAGTGGGACCGAAAAGCACCATTGGCGGGGAAGTTAAAAATGCCATACTCTCAGGCTATTGCAGCAAAGGTCATGAGGGTTATCTCGGTGACGCGGTTATCGGGGAGTGGTGTAATTTAGGCGCCGATACGAACAATTCAAATCTGAAAAACAACTATGACCTTGTAAAAATGTGGAGTTATGAGGAGGAGCGTTTCGTGAACAGCAACCTGCAGTTTTGCGGCCTGGTCATGGGTGATCATTCCAAGTGCGGCATAAATACCATGTTCAATACAGGTACAGTTGTTGGTGTCAGCGCCAATATTTACGGCAGCAACTTCCCAAGAAACTTTATCCCTTCCTTTGCCTGGGGAGGAGCCGCAGGTTTCACTACCTATCTTATCGATAAAGCAAAACAAACTTCCCATAGGGTGATGACCCGTAAAAATGAGGTCTTTACCGAAAAGGACCAAAAGATCCTGGAACATGTTTACACCCTGACAGAAAAGTTCAGAAATTTCAAATAAAAAAAGGGTGTCCGGCGGACACCCTTACTGGTATTCTCTTTTATCTTAAACCCTTTCAGACCAAGCTGTTAAAACCGGCAGGAAGGTATTTTTTGGTATCAAAGTCAAAGGCGGCATCCGGTTCTGTATTCAACAATTCTGCAATCTTTAGAATAGCCGTATTTCTGAACGGATCAAAACCTTTGGGTAAATATTCCTTATGATTAAATTCGAAGGGTACATCTGCAGTTTTGTTCAATTCTTCATGAGCCCTTCTCAACATTTTATTGTCAAAATTGTTAAACGGAACCGGAAGGTACTTCTTTAGTTCAAAATCAAAATCCTGATCTGGTTCCTCATTCACTTCTTCATAAGCAGCACTCAGATATGGATTTTGAAATGCATTAAACTGCTCAGGTAAATAATCATTCAGTTCAAAGTCGAAGGTTGCATCAGCTTCTTCAAGCTTAAGATCCATTATATTCACAGTAGATACTTTCCTGGCAAAAGGATCAAACCCTGTTGGTAAATAGCTTTTGGTGTCAAAGTCAAAAGGAACATCCTCTTCAACTTCAGAAAAGAAAGGGTTACCACCTGCGAGGTTCTTGTAGTTTGTTATGCCCGAATCATAAGAAGAAATATAATTAAGACTCTTGGAATTGTTTTCATTACTATATGCAGCTATTGTTGATGTAACAATGATGAGGCCGCTTAAAATTAGATTTTTCATGTTTGTTATTTATTTATATTACAAATTTACATACGTTATACGGTAACATATTATAAATGAGATGAACGGGAGAAAATTTGCGGTGAACCGAAAAAGTTGTCGGATTTATAAGACTCTTAATATTCCCGAACTGGTGTTTTAAATAAAAAAAGGGTGCCCGGCGGACACCCTTACTGGTATTTTCTTTTATCATAAAACCGGTCAGGCCATGCTGTTAAAACCGGCAGGAAGGTATATTTTGGTATCAAAGTCAAAGGCAGCATCCGGTTCTCTATTCAACAAATCGGCTACTTTTAAAATGGCCGTATTTCTGAACGGATCAAATCCTTTGGGCAAATAGTCTTTCAGGTTAAATTCGAATAAGGCATCTGCTTCTTCCTTCTCGTCTTCATAGGCTTTCGATACAGTTCTGTTCGCAAAACGGTTAAAAAGCTCAGGAAGGTATTTATTTACATCAAAATCAAAGATCTGATCGGCTTCCTCGTTCACTTCTGCATAGGCTGCATGCAGACTTCGGTTTTCAAAAGCATAAAAATTGGCTGGCAAATAGGCTGTTGTATCAAAATCAAAAGCCTGATCGGATTCTGCATTAATCTCCTCATATGCAGCGAAAAGAGCCTTGTTTTCATATGCGTAAAACTGAGCAGGTAAATAGGCTGTAACATCAAAATCAAAAGGCGCATCTGCTTCTGCCAGCATCAGATCTACTATATTGGCTGCAGACACTTTCGGTGCAAAAGGATCAAACCCTTTTGGCAAATAAAGTTTTGTGTCAAAATCAAAAGGCGCATCAGCTTCATCCTGAGATAAATCCCTGATATTATTTGGTATGACTAAATTATTATCCTGATAACTATAGGGGAAAAGATCGCTTACACTTCTGTAGCTGCTTTCAGCAAATTGTGCAGATATTGTTGCGGAAACAATGAATAAACTGCTAAAAATAAGATTTTTCATGGTATGGTTTTTTTAACTTTTCATTAACTTATACAGTACTATGTTTAACATGATACTTTATTAATAAGACTACCATTCTTTCAATTTGTTACAATTTTTTTGCTAAATATTTCTTAAAAAAAAACTGGTTCTTATTCAAAACCAGTTTTTTTAAAAAATATTGTAAAACTTATATTTTTTTCACCTCACCCGAACCGCTAACTTTAACATCTTCTATTTTCGGATTACCGGTATATTCTATGTCACCTGATCCGGACACACGGGCTTTCAGTTGCTCGGTAACCCAAAGCGAAATGTCGCCGGAACCTGAAACACTCAACTCGGCAGTTTTGCTCTGCATATTCTTTGCATCAATTTCCCCTGAACCGGAAACAGCAGCGTCAAGGTTATTTGTTTTTCCTTTTAACTTCATATTTCCCGAACCTGAGATCGCCAGGTTCAGATCGCTTACCTCGAGTTCAAGTATAACATCTGATGACCCTGAGATCGCCGCGTTAAAATTTTCACTTACCAGTTTCTTTTCACTTTCAATGCTGCCCGAACCGGAAAGGCTTACTCCGTTTATTTGTTCAACAGCCAGTTTGATTTCCACGTCATTGCTGGTAGAAATATTGTAATTGTTTTTCCATTTGATCTTTAATTCACCACCCTTTACTTCTGTTTCAATATATTCCATCAAATTTTCATCGCCGGTTATGGTCATCTCCCCTTCTTTTCCGTTGACCAGCTTAATTTCAAATGATCCGCCTGCGGCCAGCTCATCAAAATTACCTACAGAACGGTTTTGGGTGGTTATTTTTCCATTCCCTTTAATCCTTTTTCCATATTGGGCATTACAGCTCACGGCAATAAGGCTAAAGATAAATAACAGTGCAATAAAACGGGTATTCCTAAGATTTGTTTTCATAATGTATTTTCTTGTTTTTGTTGTTAATTAAAAAGAGTCGGGTTTTACTTCCTTACAGATTTATAAAGCCCGACCCCATTATTTTAGTTGTTGTATAAATTGATGCCTCCGTAGCTGGTTTCAATCCTGATCAAAGATCCACTAGTCTGGTTTTTTGCATATCCTTCATAAGAGCTGGAACTGTTCTTTACTATTTTTTTCTCGAATTCGAGCTGTCCCTGTGGGTAATCAAGCCCTCCATAGGAAGTGATGATATTAAACCTGTAATCCGCTTCCGGGTCTACTCCTACTTTAATCCCGGTATAATCTGCTTTCAGGTCCACTGATGAAAACCCTTTCATCATCCGCTCTATTTTAATTCCGCCATAGTCGGCCTCAACTTTAATATTTTTATATATGTTGCCGAATTTCATGGTCAGGTAATCTCCTGATCCGTTAATATGATTTCCGTTCTTTACCTCAACACTGCCGTAATCACAGCTGAACTGTAATTTTTCAATGTTCTCGAATTTGGAAGAAGTATAATCCGCATTGAGGTCAATTTGCTTGGCCATGGCCAAAGTGAAGCCGGAATAGTCGGCGTTGATACTGCCACCATTCATGAATTCTATACTGGAATTGGATGTGTAGTCAATATTGATGGTATTATCCGGGTGGTTTAAATTACCGATGATAATTTTACCGTAATCACAACTGATGTTCGCCTTTCCATTGAGCTCATTCAAAGAAATCGATCCATAATCATTTTCAAAATTCACACTGTTGGTCTTTGGCATTTTCACTTTGTAGTTGATCTCGTAGTTTACATTGTTATTGTTGCCAAACCACCAGCCTGAACTGGTTTTATTGATGACCGTTTTGGCAGAAACCGAACTGCTGCTGTTGGAAAACTGCACATCAATATTTTCGAGTTGTTCAAGAAGTTTTGATTCGTTGTTGCCGTTCACTTTGATCGTGATCTCCATGACCACCCTGTTCTCGCTCCAGGTTACCACATCGAGGTTACCAAATTTGTTGGCTATATTTACCACGGCATCGGCATTCACAGTAAACTCCTTTTTAATTGTCCTGCTTTTTTCAATCTTACCTTTGATTGGCCCGACTGCACTGATACCAAGGAACGGGATCAGCAACAAAAGCAAGCTGAGTTTTTGTTTATAGTTTCTTTTCATGATTTTTTTGATTTAAACATTATTGATTTTTAATTTCTGTTTGTTGATCTCTTCCAGTTCCTCCAGCTGCAGCATGATGGTTTGCAAGATCTCAATGCGCTGTTGAAAATTTGATATCATGGCATAGATCACGCGCTTATCCTGGCCACTTTGTTTTAATTCCTGTTTTAATATTTCATAATTTACTTCCAGTTTTTTCATTTGCTGGAGGCCATCTTCAATGATCTTTGAATTCTCAGGTGTTTTTATTTTTTGAATACCGGCCATTTCCTTGATGATGGTCGATTCAAAAAACCCCTGGGTTTCTTTCATTTCCGGAGAAATATCCGCCAGTTCAGATCCTTTTTTGCTGTTGATAGCCGTAAATGAAATTGTGATCAGCAGAAGTACAGAGGCAGCCGCCAGCAGCCAGGGCAAAAAACTGATTATTCTGCCCTTCCCCTGCCCGGGTTTCGCTGTGTCCAATTTTTCCCTGAATCTTTCGAAATGCCCTGCTTCAGGCTCCTGAACATCAAAAAGTTCCCGGTTTTTTTCGATAAACTCTTCAAAATTACTTTTCATATGATCTTATTTTTTTCTTTTTATCTGTGTGCTGAAACACCCATTGTTATCCTTTTACTTGTCTGAAATTATTCCCGGGTATTTCATTTAATTTTGCTTTATTAACTGCAATCTATACACCTCTTAACTTTACTATTTGCCATTTTTAGGATTTGATCCAGCACTTTTCCATTGATCAATTTGCAAAACTGGGTGAGCTCAACATGCTTCTGAGTTTACTCTTGGCCCTTGAAAGGGTCGTTCTGCAATTTTCATCGCTGATTCCCATAATCTCTGCTATCTCTTCATTGTCATATCCTTCAAACAGACTCAAATTCAATATAATACGATAATTCTCCTTTAATGACTGTATAGCATCGATAATCAGCTTTACTTTTTCATTCTTTTCATCCGAACCAATTCCCAAATCCTTTTCCTCCTCATCAGCCAGTTTGTAGGCCACACTTTCAATTCCTGTGGTCTTCCTGCTTTCATTCTTTTTCAGATTGGTCAAACTTTTGTTGATCACTATTTTTTTTAACCAGGCACCAAAAGCAACCTCACCTTTATAGCTCTCCATTTTTGTAAAGCAATTCAGGAAAGCCTCCTGCATGGCATCTTCTGCTTCAAAACTGTCGTTCAGGATACGAAACGCCACATTATACATGCCTTTGCAGTACATCTTGTACAAGGCAAACTGTGCTTGTTTATTCCCCTTTTTACAGTTGCTGATCAGCTGATCAATATGTTCACTATTTGCTTTCAATGAATGAATTCTGACTTATAGACCAGACATATTTCAATTTGTTACACTTTTTTACACTGCCTCAATAAAATATTCAATGTAAGAAAATTTTACCGTTTAATAAAATATATATCCTCTCCCGGAAAGCCTGCCAAAATGTTTAAAAAGAGTCGGGCTTTATTTGAATATTTTAGCTAATATTTGTCCCGTAATAAAATCTGTGGCATAAGAATTGAAATACAAATTCGAAAAATGAAAGGTATAAAGATTAAAACATTTGCAGTCAGTAAGTTATGAAATAACTGATTATATTTAAGCCTTGCTGCTGATTCTTTTATGCCATAATGACTTATAAAATATATGAACAATCCAAAATTTTTAAATATTGACAAATTGTCACTTCAGCATCTGATGAATGAAGATTCAGAATTAATTCCTCTGTTAACCGCCGAAGATGAAGAGGCAATGAAAAAAGAAGGTGTGCCTGAGGTTTTGTCAATTCTGCCCCTACGAAATACCGTATTGTTTCCCGGAGTAGTAGTGCCTATCACCGCAGGCCGTGACCAGTCTATCAAGCTGGTAAAAGATGCGCATAAGGCGAATAAGTCTATTGGGGTGGTTGCACAAAAAAATGAAAACACAGAAAACCCCGGATTAAATGATATTTACCATATAGGAACTGTGGCCACCATATTAAAAATGTTGAAAATGCCTGATGGGAATACCATGGTGATCCTACAGGGCAAAAAAAGATTTGAGATCGATAGCCTGATCAAAGAAGAACCTTATATGGTAGTTACTGCCAAGGAGGTTCCAGATATCATACCCAAAAAGGGTGATAAGGAATTCAACGCCATCATCGATTCGATCAAGGATGTATCCCTAAAAATAATCAAGGAGAACCCAAACATTCCGAGTGAAGCCTCTTTCGCCATTAAAAATATCCAGAGCAATGCTTTTTTGGTAAATTTTGTTTCGAGTAACCTGGACCTGGATACCGCCTCAAAACAGAAACTACTCAATATAAATAACCTGAAGGACCGGGCTTTTGAAACTCTCAAAAAAATGAACCTGGAATTGCAGAAGCTGGAGCTGAGCAATGTGATCCAGTCAAAAGTTCGTGAGGATATGGACCAGCAGCAGCGGGAATATTACCTCCACCAGCAGATGAAGACCATTCAGGAGGAACTGGGCGGTGTTTCTTATGATGAAGAGCTGGAAGAAATGCGGGCAAGGGCAAAGAAGAAAAAATGGAATGAGGAAGTTGCCGAATTGTTCAATAAAGAACTGGGACGCCTGCAGCGCATGAACCCGCAGGTAGCAGAATATTCAATACAATACAATTACCTCGACCTCCTGCTCGAGTTGCCCTGGGAAACCTATACCAAAGATAAATTCGATCTGGTCAGAGCCCAGAGAATTTTAAACAGGGATCACTTCGGACTGGAAAAAGTCAAGGAAAGGATCATAGAACACCTGGCCGTTTTAAAACTGAAAGGAGATATGAAATCTCCCATACTCTGCCTGTACGGACCTCCGGGTGTGGGAAAAACATCTCTCGGAAAATCCGTAGCAGAATCTCTGGGAAGAAAATATGTTCGCATGTCATTGGGCGGTCTGCGCGATGAAGCCGAGATCCGTGGACACAGGAAAACCTATATCGGAGCTTTGCCGGGACGAATTATTCAGAACATCAAAAAAGCCAAAAGTTCGAACCCGGTTTTTGTGCTCGATGAAATCGATAAACTGGGTGCCAGTAACCAGGGCGACCCTTCTTCGGCCATGCTTGAAGTTTTGGATCCGGAACAGAACACCTCTTTTTACGACAATTATATCGAAACCGGTTACGACCTGTCAAAAGTACTCTTTATCGCTACAGCCAACAATTTATCCGATATCCCCTGGGCTCTGCGCGACAGGATGGAAGTTATCGAGATCAACGGTTATACCATTGAAGAAAAAATTGAAATCGCCAAACGGCACCTGTTACCAAAACAACTGAAGGAACATGGTTTGACGAAAAATCATGTTAAAATGGGCAAACAGCAGTTCGAAAAAATCATTACCGGTTATACCCGAGAATCCGGGGTTCGCGGACTGGAGAAAAAGATCGCAAAAGTGGTGAGACATGCCGCCAAATCGATTGCCATGGAACAGGAATACCAGGTTGAGGTAAGGAATGAGGACATAGAAAAAATTCTCGGACCTTCTCATTTGGAAAGAGACAAGTACGAAAACAACGACATTGCCGGCGTGGTTACAGGCCTGGCGTGGACAAGCGTTGGCGGGGATATCCTCTTTGTCGAATCCATACTTTCAAAAGGGAAAGGTGTTTTGAGCACCACCGGAAATATTGGAAAAGTAATGAAAGAATCCACGATCATTGCGCTGGAATACATCAAGGCGAATGCGGAAGAATTCGAAATCAGCCCAACTGTTTTTGACAATTACAACATCCATATTCACGTACCTGAAGGCGCTACACCCAAAGACGGGCCCAGTGCGGGTATCACCATGCTGACCTCAATGGTTTCTTCGCTTACACAAAGGAAAGTGAGGTCGAGGCTGGCCATGACGGGTGAGATCACCCTGCGCGGTAGAGTATTGCCTGTGGGTGGCATTAAGGAAAAGATCCTCGCTGCAAAAAGAGCTGAGATCAAAGAAATCATCCTGAGCGAGGAAAATAAAAAGGACATCCTTGATATCAAACCTGAATACCTCAAAGGATTGAGTTTCCATTATGTAAAGGATATGAAGGAAGTGATCGGGTATGCCCTTTTGAAGGAAAAAGTAAAAAACGCCAAAAAACTGGAATAAACGGCAAAGGTAGAATTTGCCTGCCTGGCCGCAGGAACAGTAAAAGATCATATTTCAAGATTTATCGGTTTTTCGGTTGGCTTCTGCCATTTCTGAAAACCGCGGATCAGGGGTTTAACATCTTTATGAAATAGGTCTTCTGAACTGTTTTTGACGGCCTATTTTTTTTGCCTTCAATTTATTTCTTAACTTTGGTCATACAAACCGGAAGCATGTTTTTTAAAAATCCCTTACTTTTATACGCGCTCTTCCTGCTTATTATTCCCATTCTCGTTCACCTTTTTCATTTACAAAGATTCGAAACCGTCAGATTTACCAATGTCAGGTTTCTTCAACAAATTGAAAAACAAACCCGTAAAAGTTCAAGGCTAAAAAAATGGCTGCTGCTGATCACCAGGCTCCTGCTGCTCCTCTGTTTGATCCTGGCATTTGCTCAACCCTATATTCCTGAAAAAGAAAGTCAAAAAAAAGACAATACCTTTATCTATCTTGACAACAGCCTGAGCATGCAGGCCAAAGGCGAGAAAGGAACCTTGTTTGAGCAGGCCAAACAAATTCTTTTTAAGACCTATGGCAATAAAAACAAATCCTTTGGTTTTTTGACCAACGATGACTTGCAGGAAGATTTCACCATGGATCAATCCTTTTTGAATACGGACTTCTCACCAAAAAAAGCGGATATGGAACAAGTCCTGCTCAGATTGTCTTCCCTCAATTCAACAAAAAATATTGATAAACAGGTATTTATCATTTCCGACTTCCAGGACCTGAAAGATCCCGGTATCTTTTTGAAGGATACCAATACCCTGTTCCACCTCATACCCATGCAAGTAAAGAACAGAGGTAATTTTAGTGTAGACAGCATCTGGATAAGCGACAAGAACAGCAATACCATAAACTTAAAGGTCAGTGTTTCCAATTCCTATTCCGAAAAGGAAGAAACCCATGTCACGCTCTGGTTTAATGGTTCCATCCAGGGCAAGGCCCTCGCAAAAATTGAGGAGAACAGCAATATTGTTCTGGATTTCTCGGTAAAAAATACCGGTGAAAGAACAGGAAAAGTGGTACTTGACGACCCCGGTTTGAGTTTTGACAACCAGTTCTATTTTTCCATACCTGCCGAAAAAATCAAAAAAATTATTTCGATCGGCGCCGAATCAGCATTTCTCGGCAAGATCTTTGGCAAACATGAATTTGATCTTGTTCGAACAGAGCTGAAGCAATTAAACCTTCCGGAAATAGAAGATTACAGCCTCATCATTTTGAATGAGTTGGAATCAGTCCCCGCCTACCTCAGCGGCAGCCTGAAAAATTACCTGGAAAATGGAGGCACTGTGGTGATCATCCCGTCGGAAAAAATCGACCGGACAAGCTATACCCAGCTTTTTAAAGACCTGGGTATGGGGGTACTAAATGACTCTGTAAGAAAAAGAACCGCCATAAACAGAATTGATTACGAACACCCGTTTTTTAAGAATGTCTTTGAAAATAAGGAAGAGAACTTTGCCTACCCACATGCTGAGCTCAAGTATAATACCAAACTGAATTCCCATACCGGGCTCATATTTTATGAAGACAACAGTGCATTTTTATCGAAACTCAACCGCAAACAGGGCAATCTTTACTGGTTCTCCTCACCACTGAACAATGAGGTCAGTAATTTTTTAAAATCGCCGCTTATCGTTCCAACCTTTTTCAACTTTAGTCTGGAAAATTTTTCAAAAACTCCGCTTTTTTACCGTGCCGGTCGTCTCACTGAATTTTCGGCAGACATCCTGCCCGGAAATGAAGAAGTGCTGCATCTCAAAAATGAAGATACAGACTTCATCCCCATGCAACAGATAAAAACAGATAAGATCCTCATCACAACTGAAGATCAGCCTTCAAGATCAGGTCTTTATGATCTGACCCTTAAAAATGAAGTCCAACAAAAAGTAGCATACAATTACCTGAAGGAAGAGGGTAAGCTGCATAACAACAACCTGCTTTCATCCCTAAAGGGAGCAAAGAATATAATCATTCACAGCGATCTGGAAAATGCTGTTTTAGATCAACAAGAAGGCAACAAATCAGGAAATTTGTGGCAATTATTTATTATTTTTGCTTTGATCTTTCTGTTAACTGAGATTGCGATTCAGTTATTCATGAAAAATTAACCTCTCATCACATAAATTCTTAAAGGTGAAAATACTTTTAAAAGCAGCCAAAATAATAGACAGCAAGTCTGATTATCATCAACTTACAAAAGATATTTTAATCGAAAACGGCATTATCACCGCCATAGAGGACCACATTGACAGTCCGGGTTCGAAGAAGATCGCCCTGGAAGAGCTGCATGTCTCACCGGGATGGTTTGATACGAGTGTTTCTTTGGGTGAACCGGGTCTGGAGGACAGAGAAACCATAGCTAACGGACTGGAAGTTGCCGCCAAAAGCGGATTCACTTCTGTTGCAGTCAACCCCAATTCAAAGCCTTTGGCCGATAATAAATCTGTTGTAGAATTTATTGTCAGTAAAGGCAGGGAAAGCATGGTGGATGTATGGCCTATCGGAAATCTTACGCTGCACGCAGAAGGTAAAGAACTGGCCGAACTGTACGACATGTCCAATTCAGGTGCCATCGCCTTCGGGGATTACAACAAACCCATCTCCAACAGCAACCTGCTCAAGATCGCTTTGTTATACGCACAAAATTTTGATGGACTGATCATGAGTTTTCCTCAGGATGCAAACATAGCAGGTTCCGGATTTGTACATGAAGGAATACAAAGTACCCATCTGGGCTTAAGATCTGTACCCGCTTTGGCTGAAGAATTGCAGATCATCAGGGATCTTTACATCCTCGATTATACCGGCGGAAGATTGCATATCCCCACGATCTCGACTGAAAAATCTGTGAAATTGATCCGTGATGCAAAAAAACAGGGCCTCCAGGTTACCTGCAGTGTTGCAGCTCATAACCTGGTACTGGACGACAGTTGTCTGGATGGATTTGATGCAGATTATAAAGTTAACCCACCTCTAAGATCAAAAAAGGATATAAAAGCCCTCATCAAAGGACTTGAAGACGGAACCATTGATATCATTACCAGTGATCACAACCCCATCGATATAGAAAATAAAAAACTCGAAATTCAGAATGCGATGTACGGCACGATCGGACTCGAAAGTTTTTTCGGAAGCCTTAACGGCATTTTGGATCTGGATCTGCTGATCAAGGCAATAAGCAGCAACCCAAGAAAAGTATTTAACAGACCGGAAGTAAAGATCGCCCTTGGTGAAAAGGCCTGCCTGAGCTTATTCAACCCCCACAAAACCTATGTCTTTGATGCGGACCGCATACTT
>Ga0105102_10000099_pt1 | contig 21275 bp, 25 predicted proteins | sample PPLLaktember2015_FD_87032 | JGI IMG/M metagenome (GOLD analysis project Ga0105102, IMG submission 87032) | Freshwater sediment microbial communities from Prairie Pothole Lake near Jamestown, North Dakota, USA - PPLs Lake P7 Core (6) Depth... | ecosystem: Environmental > Aquatic > Freshwater >...
CCATCTTGTTTTGGTATATATGCAACTTGAGTAAACGGAGAGAATATAGAATACTCGCCATCATCAAATCTAAATCTATAACTGAATCTAACAAACTTATCTTCTAAATAAGTGGGATCACCAACATAATTAGCATCGTAATAAGGGTTTGCGTTAAATGTTATTACCGCATTATCAGCCAATGTTAATGCTACAGATGCCGTAACGGTAAATGTTATATCATTATATGATACTACTTTTGTACCAACTGGTATTCCTGCTCCTGTTAATATTTGTCCAGGAGTTATAAACTCAAGCGCTGGCGCGTCTATTATAAAAGTAATACTAGCTGTAGTTGCTCCATTAACAACAGCTGTTCCTCCTCCTCCTGGCAGGTATATATTTGAAACATCATACATTGTGGTTTCATATTCTCCTTCTACTGAGCTTTCTTTATATAACTCTATTGGTAAGTACGGATTTAATTTCGCTACTGATAACTGCGCTTCAGAAGTATAATAATCTGGGATAGCTATATTCTGAGGGTTAGCTAGTGATACATTTATTTTTCTAGGTTGATTTCTATTGTCTGTCCAGAATAATAATTTCTCTAATAAGTTTACCCCTGTTATTCTATTTGTAGTTGAGAAGTTTAAGAATGCTCCCTCTACTAATCTTACAACATCGCCTGTTAAAGTATTTAATACATAAATAAAATTCTCGGCCGCTGGATTATAAACCATTGGCCCAGTAGGATTGGTGTAATTAGTTAAAAAAAAGTATATATTATTACTGTTTTCATCGCAATAATAACCTATACTTTCTAAGTCTTCTACTTCTGTTAACTCTCTAAAACTAATAACTAATTCATTTCCTAATACATTTTGCAATGTTCCTACATTGGCTCCTTCTGAACGGCTTATTTGCATATTTAATGCAGTTCTATATTGACCATTAGGCAACAACCTATCATCAATATCCTGGTTCATTTTAGCCTGTAGAAAATTATTTTTTATTTCCGCCATTATATTTTAGTGTTTAATCCATTTAGATTTGCCTCTCATTACTTGAGTAATCTCTTCTATTTTTATATTTGATAAACGTATCTTAGCGTTTCTTAGCTTAGACCATTTTTCTTTATTTAATCTTTGTACCAAATACTCTGGGTAATTTGATCGAGTTGAAATAACAGCATGAGATATATAAGCATACATTGCATCTTCAGCCATTTTAGGTAATCTAGCATCTCCGTCATAAGCTAAGTTGTCTGATATATATTCTAATATAATTAGCTTATCAACCAAGTCACTAGAGAAAGACATTTTACCTTCCCTATTGTTTATAGTAAACCAGCCATTCCTTTGTGCATATTGTGGATCTAGACCGTATCTTTCTCCTAATCCGTAAGTTCCTTCGTTGTATAATGTATTGTTAAAGTCTGGGCTGCTATTACTATCGTATATTAAACTGTCTTTTGCTTTTCTCCATCTTTCTTCTATAATCGATGTACCTTCAATATTTTCATTAAAGTTGTCTTGCATTTCAACTCCAGCAGCATCCTGTATTGGCATTTCACCAGGATTGATTGTTAAGTTGTTTGCTGGATATATAGGATGTTTAACGCCTTGTTTATCTACCCAGGATACTTTAACATAGTTAACGTAGTCTTGAGGCAACACAACACTTAATGAATGCGGCACTGTTAGTTCTTGAGACTTCTCGCTTCTAAGAGTATCGTAACTAAATTCTTGTAATCCACGTTTAGCATGGAACAACAAATCTGTTTTCTTTATACTTGGTATTAATTTTCCGGCGCCAACATAAGCAACATAGAAATTATTAACAACGTCGTTCAAAGATATATATGAGTAATCGCCATAGTTTTGTTCAACAACAGTTCCATAAGCATCTCTATCGCCATAAAGGCCTCCATCTATTTTCTTTAATTGAACAACAATTATACCAGAAACTGGAACTGGTTCAAATGTAATAGTATTACCAATTACACTATAGTATCCAATGTACTCATCATAAGTTCCTGGAAAACCACTTGGACTTAGATATAATTTAAAATTGTTTAAAGCGTATTCGGTAATACTTGGATCGGAATTACCAAACACTAAATCTGTATTAAATGTAACAGTATAACTACTTGCTTCAGTTAAAACAAAACTTTGAGCACCTTCGTAATATTGTCTATTTGTTTCGGTAATTAAACCTCCATTTGGGATTGCCATGTTCTATTTAGCTTTTTGAATTAATATCTTCTGCTTGTGCTTGTTGTGATGCTACTTGAATTATAGTTGGGTCGTTTATAACTATACCAGCATATAATAATATTTTTGTTATAACTAATGTTTGTTCTGATCCATTCAATTCAAAGTCTCTTGAGCCAGTAGGTTCATCTACTACATCATAAGGAACATCATTGTATACATATTGCCCAAGACCTCCAACAGTAAAACCCCATATTGGATCTTTTGGCTTTCTAACGTAGTTAACAGCGATGTTACTAGTTATACTCGTAGGAGCAACAAATAGTTTATTGTTTTCGTATAAATAAGTTGGGTATGTTTTTGTCGATGCTGTTAAAGGAGAATTTTGTATATAATAAAACTCACTACGTTGTAGCCTTTCAAGTTCTATCTGGCTATTAAAGTCATTTGTATATACCACCGATCCAAGCCTATAGAAGCTAACTGGATCCGCATAAGCATCAACTGTAGGTAATAAAAAATATTTTAAAGCACCACTGACTGTATAAGTAGTATTGCCAAAAGTTTTAAATACCTCTATTTTTTCATCAATATTGGCAACACGGTCAGCATAATCAAAATCAGTTTGTGCTACTCTTAATTGTTGATTTAGATCATCAAAATACTTTTCGAATATTTCTAATTGAACTTGGGTTGCGATACTATTGAACTCTTGTGGTGTCATATAACCACGTTGCTCTTTATTAAGTATTAATAAAACTGTTTTATAAACTGTATTTACATTTATTGCCATCTTGTATCTTTATTATAATATTTAGGCAGTTACTGTACTCTATGTACAATAACTACCTATATATTAGTATTACGTATTATTGAAATTTTTTCTCAATAGATTGGTATATTTCTATACCTTCATCTGTCTTGAAAAATGAAGCCATTGCTGAGTATGGATTTTCATCAAATGGAACTGTCATTAATTTTTTGCCATTAGAAGCCCATTTAAAATCACGTTGATCTTGTGATAATTTTATAATGTTTGCTTCACAAGCTTTGATAGCAAAATTACGAAGTTGTATGTTTTCGTCATTAGCCAAATCTAAGAACAATTCTGGATTGTTTCTAGCGTATAATAGTAAATCTCTTTTTATCTCCTTAGAAGTCATCTTTGATACCTTAGATCCAAGTTCAACTCTTAAAACCGCTTCTGCTTGATCAACGTCCATCGCCATTGCAGCTGTCATTGCTTCTACTTGTAATTCTAAAGTGTCTAATTCATTTACCGCTACAACAGCAGCGTCAAATTCTCGATACTTTTTATTTAGCATCGGGTGATAAATAGATAATAATTTTTGTAAGTTTTGTTTTTCTTTTGAAACGGTTAATACTCCATTTCTAAACATGATATGCCCAAGAGTAGCTTCTCCCTTTTGTTCTTCAACAAATGGACTATTCTGATTTGTTGCATACCTTAATTCTTTTTGATCTTTAGTTTCCTCATCAAACCATAATAGAGGAAATCTTCTAGAGTGTCTGGAAGAGATTGTATATGTTAATGGACTATGTGATCCATTTAAGATATAAGTTCTATCTTTTACTTCCCAATTTTCTAAATGCGTATTTTTTGTTTTTGACATGATATAATATAATTAATTAATTTTTAAAAGGTAAAAATTACCCCCGTAGTTTCAACAGGGGTAAGATTTACAATACTTGTGTAGATTATACTACTGAAGTGAATAACACGAAGTTATTAGCTCCTTGAACACATAAACATCTTTCAGACAAGAAGTTTACCTCCATTGCATCAAGATCAGATGTATATGCTCCACCAACAGATCCAAGTACCCATGATTTCATTCTTCTGTCATCAGCTTGTGAAGCTCTATAACGTACGTGTAAGAATGGTCTACGGATATTTGTTCCTAAAATTTGATCGTAAACTGTAGAAGTTCCAGCAGGAACAAGTACACCATCAATACCAGAATTTGCAACAGCTCCACGAGTAGATGCATCGTTTAAGTATTTCCAGTCAGTTTTGTAGAAATCGTAAGAACCTCTTCTGAATCCAGAGAATCCTAAGTTCAAAGCCATTTCTTCAGAGTTTTCAAACAAACCGTAAGCAACCCCACCAGCGGCTCCAGAAGATAATGCAGCAAGCATATCATCAAAGTCAAGAGATGTTTGACGGTTTAAGAATAACATATTTTCTTCGATAGCTCCTTGAGTATCTAAGTTTTTCAAGATTGAATCAAATTCAACTAATCCAGAAGCAGCAGAGAAGTTATTCAATACATTACCTCTATCTTGAACAGCAGCAAAGAAACCTTCAGTTCCTTTTTTACCAGCTGTTAAAGCAGCAGATCCAGCAGCAGCTAATTCACCCTCAACAACAGACATTTCAAGATAATCTTCAAAACGTAATCTTGTTTCAGATTCTGCTTTTAAGTACCACATGTACCCGTCAGCTCCATCTTCAGTAGCAATTTCAACCCATCCAATCTGAGCAGTGTCAGATCCATTAACTACATATTTATTACGGATAATAATAGGAGAGTTAGAGAATTGAGTGAATGTAGGTGTAATGCTAGTATAATCATCATTTACTAAAGTAGAACCTTTAGCATATTCAGAACCGTAAACGAAGATTTTTAAATCATCCATTCCGTCTGTAAATCCAGCAGCAGCTAATGTAGCAGCAGTATATGGAGCAACAGTTAAAGCACCATTTGCAGCATCAGAAGAAGTATCATTAGCTCCAGAAAGAGTAACAATAGCTTTTACTTCTAATCCTGTAGCAGGGTTCATAATAACAATAGTTTGATTTTTAGAAATAACGTTAGCAACATACGCATCAGCAGTAGCAGGAGTTAAATCAGATTCGATCAATAAAGTATTACCAGCAGCACTAACTACATTTACTCCTGTGTAAGCAACGTGTAATCTATTTTGTTCTGACCAGATAACTTGATCAGAAGCCATTGGCATTTCAGCTCCAACCATACGTAAGAATCCAGAAAGAGTTCTGTTTCCGTAACGCTCTACTTCTTGTTCGTAGATTTCAGGTAAATATTGTTGAGCAAAAGATACAAAATCCGCGTTAGTAGGATCTGTAAAGTTTAAGTAGTTCGTGTCTAGAGCTTGTTGCTTCTGAGACGGTTTAATCGAACCGAAAGTAGGCGTAACATTTGCCATAATTTTTTAATTTTAATTGTTAAATTTGTTTTTGATTTTCAATTTTGTAGAATCAACACCGTTTATTGCTTTCACTTTAAAACCATTAACAAAGATTTCTCCAGTAGACGTTTGTCTAGGAGCAGTCTGAAAGTTATTTGATTTTGCAGTAATCTCTTTAATAGCGTCTGCTTTACCTTGCTCATAAAAATGGCCCGCTAAAGTATCTACGTTTTCAGCAGCATACATCGCCTTATGATAACCTTTCAAATCTGTTACTTCACCTTTTTCATTCAAGAACTTCTTGACTAAGTTTGTAATATTTGATTGTTTATCCGCTACAACATCTGCATTCTGAACGCCATATCTAAAATTCTTTTCTCCCACTTTAAAATCAAAACCTTTGAAATCTTGAGAGAAGAAACTTTTTGTGTCATCCTTAAATTTTGAATGTTGAGTTTCAACTGTTTGCTGGTCTGCTTGGTATCTATTGAAAAAGTCCATAGCCTTTTGTTGATCTTTATTCACTGTTGGTCGTAACTTTACTTCCTCATAGTATTTAGATTTAAGATCTTCTAAAAAGCCTTTAGCTTTTGCAACTTCTTCCTTAAATGCGAGTTTCTTTTTTCTAATGTCTCGCTCATCATCTTCGTCTTCGTCATAACTAAATTTATCCTCCATTAAGAACTCAATCTCTTCGGCATCCAAATGTGGTCGTGATTTTTTATAATATTCTTTTAATAATGTTTGGTTATTAACCGTAGAATAATCAGCATTTAATCTAACATAGTCTTCTACCGTTCCACCTGTATCTTCCATAAATGAAATCAACTTTTCTACATTTTCTGGTAATTGTCTACCTGTTGCTTGAGCATCTTCAATAGCTTGCTCTACTTCAGTTGTTAAAGCTTGAGACGCATTAGCAACTTCTTCATCAGTTACTTCTTGCATTACTCCAGCATTAACTACAATTACTTCTTCTTGGCTTTCATTGTTTTGGGTAATGATTGCGGGTTTGGCGTTTCCTTCATCCACTTTCGGCAATCCCATTTGGGACTCTTGGCTGCCCAACACGCTTTCATCTGTGATTTGCTTTTGAACGGCATCTTCTTCTAGTTTTTTATTTGTTAAATCTACTTTTGAAATAACCGCTGGTTTGTTTAGTTTTTTCATTGGAGTTCTTTTCTTTTGAAGTTTAAAGGCTCCTTCTTGTTGTACTTCTTGTGACATAATATAATAATATAAAATTGGTTAATAATGTATTTTTTACATAAACCCTAACCCTAATTCTTCAAGTCCTTGATTCTCAAAGTCTTTAGGTGTAGAATTATTTTTTCTTTGATCTATTAATTCTGATTGTTGTGTGGCTTGTATCTTTGTTCTTTGATCTTTTCTATCTTCTGCTTGGTTTTGTTTTTGCTGTGCAACTTGTAATTGAGTCTGGGCTAACTGTAAGTCATAACCAAATTGTTCTGCCATTAATTGTTTCTTAATTAATAACTCTTGTTGCATTCTTTGTATTTCAAACTGAGATTTAGATTGTAATACTTGTATCTCTGTTTGCGCTAATGCTTGTTGCTTTTGAACTTCTGCTAATGCCGCTGCTTCTGACGCTTGAGCATTTGCTTGGGCTTGCGCTTGTATATTTGCTTGTTGATTTGCTTGATCTCTTTCAGCTTTCTTTTTACGTTTAAACTTTAAAGATTGATTAGCTAAATCTATATTTGTTATTTGTCTTAAATCTATTACATCTTCTAAGTCGATGCTTCCTGTTTGTAAAGCTACTTGTACGTTTTGTTCAAACTTAGCTTTATCTTCTTCTTCAGGTTCCATTTCTAAATAGATGCCAAAATCATGTAGGTTTAAAGTTTCTATTTCTTTTAATGTTTCAACATTGAATAAAGATATACTTTCTATTAATGATTGTCTTGTTAACGGGAAGTCTAATGAATCTGCAACGCGTAAAGATACATTCTCGCAAGTTTTCAATGTTAAATACAAACTAGCATCCTTAATATGTCTTGTAGCGGTATTTGAATTTGCTGCTGCCATTTTTTGTAATCCTACTAAAGCATCGACATCTGGTGAACTACCGTCTCTTGCTTCATTCAATCCAGTTACATCCCGGATCATTTGTAAGTAATATTGATATGTTCCAATAAGCGCTTGTATCTTAGCGTTACCATTAGACGTTTGTAATTCTTGAATCGGCACTTTGCCCGGATTCATTCCGCCATCTTGGGATTGAGATCTACCAACTATACTACCAGTTTGGAAATACATATTTAATGCTTCAGCAGCATTGTAATTTGTTCCATTCCCTAAATCAACTTCTGCTAATCCATCAACATCTACGAATACTCCATCTGGAACCATTCTAGATAATACTTGTTGTAACTTTAAATGTGTTAACTGAATCATATCAGCAAACGTGGTTGCTCTACTTACTAATGATTCAATTTTACCTTTGTACATTCTTGGTGCACAAATATTATAATTCATTTCAACTTTTGTAGTATCAGCAAATGGTCTAGTCATATTCTCAGCTAATTTCCAATCTAGCATTTTTTCAAATCCTAATATCTTTGCCCCTGAATATAAAACCTCTATACTTCTTGATACTCTATTAAAGTTATCATTCTCTGGTGGATTAAAGCTATCGTCTTTTTCTAATGCTTTCTCTAGTCCAGTTTCTGTTTTCTTTATTTTAAATACTTGGTTTGAATATGTTTTGTATTCAAAGTATAATACTTGTACGGTATTATCATTAGTATCTTGACCATAATAATTACGAACATAGTTTGAATCTCCTGGATATTTTTCAATCTCTTTTAAATCTTTATCAGATAAATAAGGAAATTGCTTTTTAAGTTCTTCTAAACTAATTGATTTTACTTCTCCAACATAATATATGTCTTCGAAGTTAGGATCTTCTGTGTATGAATAAACTAGGTTAGCTGGGTCTACATAATCAATTACAACTCCGTTTGCTGGGTTCCAAGATGTTTTTGTAGCGCCAATACCAATAACTGTTAAATCGTAATTTACTCTTTTATTAGTTAATGTATATTTGTTTCTATCTAGTATTTGATTTATAACTTCTTCTTCTGCTATTTCAATTGATGGTTTATAATCTAATTGTAATCGCATCTCTAATTCCTCTTTTGATTGAGGTAATGAATTAGGATCTGTTGTATTATATAAGTTAGCTCCTAGTTTCGCTTGTATCTCATCAAGCAATTCTTTAGCCATCATATCTCTAATTATGTTTTCCGCATATTTAGTCTTTGCTTTTGTCGATGCTGGATCCTGAGCGAATGCTTTTATCTTATATAGTTTGCTTGATATACCATTAACAACAATATCCACAAACTTAGGTAATATTGGAACCGGTTTCCAGTCTAAATTAAGATATGACAAATCACCGTTTATAGATAATTCATCTTTATATTTCTGCACTGACTGTTCTCCTCTAGCATAGAGTCTTAGTCTGTGGAAGTTTTGCCAGTTAGATCCAAATCTATTACCAGCTCCTCCTCCAACTCTATCGCCTCTAAACCATTCGTTCTCTATAGCTCTACCAACCGCATAGCCATATTCAATTGTTTGTTTTTCTGAATCAGGTACTACCTGGCTTGGGAAAGAACTATTACTATTAGTATAAATCATCTATTATATTATTTTTGAACTATTGCCGTTGTTATCGTATTTTTTAAAGTTTAATGCTACTGCTATTTTTTCAATTGCATAAACTGGAGTATACATGTGTTTGTTACATGCCATTATTGCCAATCCTGAACTAATAGAAGCATCATGCTTTGTTCTATCATTGATATTAAATCTAGCCCAATCATTTAATGTTTTCTGGAAATACATAGTCCCAAAGTTATCGCCTACAATTCCAACATAAGTTTCAATATAGGTTTCAATTGCTGCAGCATGAGCTTGTATAATATCTTGTCCTGAGTTTGGTATACCGCCTATTTCTTTTTCAGCTGGTGATAACTTATTCCACGTTTTATCTGGTCGATTCATAGAGTAACCTCTATAACCTCTCCTTTTAAAATGATATAATAGTCTAGCTTTGTTATTCTCTGCTAATATAGGCATACCATAAAAAATACAAGCCATTAGTATTTCTTCGAAGAAGATCTCTGCTGTTTGTGGTCTAGCTATATATTCTAAAAAGAAATGATTAGCTGGTATGTCTTCCATTGAGAACTTTGTTAATCCGTGTAATGCTCCATTGGATCCACGGTTATCAACTGTTCCTGATATATCATAACTATCACATCCAAAGGCACCACAGTGCTCATTACCTGGGTATTTCATCCCATCCTTTATTATTACACGGTTTTGCATGTATTTAGGGGGAACCCAACTAATTAAGAACCTGCCGTCTTTATTTGGATAGAATATTACTTTTGAATCAACTATTCCGTTCTCCCATTGAAAACTTCCTTTAGTTAATATATTTGTATTTCTTAGATCTTCATTGTAATCAATCTGTTCATATATTTTTGTAAGATTGAATAAAGATTGTTTTGTTTCATCTCTAAAGGCATGTTGCTCTGTTCTTGGAAACTGTCTGTAGTATTCATTTAAAGCATCTGAATCTGATTTTAAACCATCAACTTCATTTTGCCAGTGCTCAATAACACCATATTCAATCCAACTCCCATCTACCCCTTTTACAGGTTTTTCTGGCGTATCGAATACAGGTAAGCCATAAGTATCAATGAATCCTTCGTAGGACCATTCCATAGGTATGAACAAACTATATAATCCTGAACTAGTCTGTCCGTTGCGGGTTCTTTTTTTAACATCAGAATTATAATAAAGTTTCTTAAAGTTATCTCCTCCTTTATCTAAAGCGTTTGAGGTTGATCCCATCATACACTTACCAATAATCCTACTACCTAATCGTAAACAAGTTTTTGTAACTCGCCAGTTATTCAATATATTATCTGGACGTTCCCATTTACCACTCTCATCGTGTACTAAAAGTTTTAACTTTTCACCATCATAAGAGTTATCTCCCGTGTTTTTCCAGTCAATTGTAGTGTCTAATCCATCAAGTTCATCTAGCTTCTCATTATTATCTAATTTTCTTCTAGTAAGTTTTGATGCGGGTATTCTATAAGCTAATTCTGTTTTAGGCCTATCCATACCGTCTTGTATTGGCTTAAAGAAGAAAGGATAGTTTATTGATATTGGTACAACCTTATCCGTAAACATCTTTTTAGCATCCGCTCCAGACTTTGATAATATACCAAATCGTGAGTCACTTGATATTGTAGCTTGATTAACTAATTCAGCGGATGACATAAATGAAAAACCAGAACGTCTATTCTTTAAATAGGTCATTCCATAACATCTACTATCCGCTTTACAGGCTTCCCAGAATATAAAGAACAATCTATTTGACTCTCTAAAATCTGGCGCTCCAACGTCTATCTTACTCCATTGCAAGTACATATAATGCGTACCTGTTATATAAGTGGCTTTGCCGTTATTATAAAACGACATACCTTCTTCTCTTCTTTTGAACTCTTGGTCAATGTAATCATACCAATGCTCTTTAAATGCATCTGGATATTTATTCCAATCGAATACATTCTTTATCTTTTCTATTTCTTTGTTAACAGGTATCTGCTCCCAATATTGCTCTTCTTTTTTATCGGATCTTTTATATGTATCTTCCGCTAAAGGTAAAGCTATTTTTAAATTCTGTATTTCATATATCTCGCCAATCTTACCGCTACGGCTTATTACAACCATATCGTATTCTTTGTTATAGCCATACTCCCATTTATTATAACGGTTCTTTTGCTTAACAACATTTGGCTTTACATGATCTGTAACTATTTTGTATAAAGCTTGTTCGTACATTACTTAGATCTCCCTTCTGCAAACCCTCTAAATGGTTTTGCTTCAACAGCCTTTTCGGATTCATTGATCATCCGTTCTTCCTCTTGAATCCTAGTTAGTATTTCAAATGCATCGAAGATAGCTAGCTTTTTAGTAGCCGCGGCATTCTTTAATTTTTCAGGTTCAGGATCATCTTCATTGCCTGCTAATATTGGTGATTTTGCAACTTTAATTAACTCTCCTACTGCTTGCCTACCGGCTTCAATAATAGCCTGCTTTGTTTCTTTTGTATTCATAAAATTAAATATAAAATGATTAGTTTTTATTGCGTTTTGTATGTTTATATATTTTATGTCCAGCGACTATGATATTCCTCTTCGTCTCCTTTATATTCATATTTAATTACAATATCATTAGATTTCATACAATATAATCTCTGGTTATCTATGATAAACTCAAACTCTCCGTATGGTTTATATCCTACTAAGTCCCCAGGATTGATTTCAAGCTTGTTTAAGGCTTCGTTTCCGTATTTTAATATTCCAATATGCTTTCGTTCTTTATCAAGCTTAAATTGGTTATTATTTTTTAACGGTTTTACAAAACAACGATCACCAAATGACAACCATTCAGTATCGGGTTTGTATAAATATATTTGATCAGGATCACAAAAATATAAATCTTCTTTGAAATAAGCTCTACTATTTTTTTGTTTACCTTTAATGTCATAAAAACGTCTAAACACGTTGTGATGTATTACTATCGTATCACCAACTTTTATATCTGTTTTATATGCTAATGGTATTGCTACTACTTCAGCTATATTATTTACAGATTTAAAACTCTCTATACGAGTGTTTAAGATTAACTCTTTACCTTCTACATCAATTTTGTTATCGTATCTAGATCCTACCGGTTTAACTATAAAATTAAATACGCTTGTCATACTAATACTCCAGGTCGTATTCAATAGCAATGCTCATGTTGGAATTAAATTTCTTCCATGGCATAACCTCGTTCTCTTTCTTTATGTAAATATTATAAGAATTATCTACAATGTCTAAAAGTATATGAGAGATCTTATGTCCACCATATACTTCTTGTCCCACAGAATAATGCATGGCATCGTCTTTGTAGTTTGCTCCTATACTTATTTTTCTAACAACAGAATCCATTATTCTTTTGTTTCTTTTTCAATTACTGTATACGATCCGTCTTCTAAACTAATATTAACTGCTCCATATTCATTCTCTAATTCTAATTTAAAGTTTTCAATAGATTCGTTTAATGTAGCTAGGTTATGTAAGATAGCGTGTTTCTGTGATTCTAATACACCAATGTTTGTTAACATAGCTAATAGATTCTTTTGATCCGCGTTTACTCTTTCTAGTTGTTCTGGTGTAATCTTGTTTACTTTTTCCATTTTATTTAATTTGATTGTTTATTAGTAGCAATGTATCAGAGTCGAACTGATTTGAACGGGCTTATGAGACCCGTGAGATACCTTACCTCCCACTTGCTATTTATTATTTAATTACGTGGTTATAGTGTTTTCTACTACAACGTCTTCTGGTATATATCCATCAGCGTTTTGAGCATATCCTAAAAAACTATGTACGCAGTCAACAGGGAATATTTCACTTTCAAAAACAATTTCTTGCTCTGACATTACATCATAAGCATATCCATCGTAGTATATTGGCTCTGTAATTACGTTAAAATCTGAATCATAAGTTCCATTTTCTAAAACAATTTTACCTATTTCAACAATTGCTTGAATGCCTTGTCCGTATACAAGTCTATCTTCTGTTTCTACATAAACTCCTTTAGCAATTAAATCAGCTATTGCAGTTTCTTTGTCTGTGTAATTTAATTTGTATATGTTCATATTATAGTGTTGTTAATTGTGCAAGTTCAGCGTTTGTTAAACGTGTTTTATAAAGTTGTGATGAGTTATTTTTTCCTAAAAATGGGCTTCCACCTGAACCTGCATCGTATGAAAATACACTACAAGTTGGTACAGTTCCAGTTGAGCCAACGGCAATTTGATTTCCATTTACATAAAAAGCAAAATCACTTCCTTTATATGCAATTGCAGCCTTATATCGTGTTCCTACTAACACAGGTGTATTATAAAAAAATTGACTTACATTACCTACTCGAACTTGCGCAAAAAGCAATCCAGAACCGCTAAAAACAACAACTCTATCTGAACCCGTACCATTATTAATACCTATTGCATTAGCCGTTGTTACATCGATAAATACAATATCAACAAACAAAGTCCCCTCTGTTTGACCAATTAAACTACTTATTCCTGTTTTAGAAATAACATCAGCGTTACGTGTTACTGTTGATGCTACTGTTGGTATGTATGATGTTTGGTAAGAACCTACTTCTAATTGTGCACCCCATATATCCACATTTCCAATACAATCAGTATCCCCAGTGCCATCTTGTTTAATTCCTCCTAAAATTAGGTATGATGAAACACCTATTGTTATTAAATTTCCACTATAAGTAAATTTTTGCCAATTATCATTAAGTGTGTATTTAGTTGAGAAACCAGTATTCCAAATTGAAGTATTGTTTGTGGTAAATCTAATTGAATTTGCACCACCTGAAACTGATTTTTTAGCATAAAAAGAAAAAGTATAAATTGTACTTGATGTAATCGAATTGACGCCTTGCCTAACAGCACTATTTAAAAGTAAAATATTTAATGTGTTTGCATTTGTCAATCCACTTGGCGAAATAATTGAAGAAGAAGTTATAGAAGCAGAAGTAACTTTCTCCCAACTTGCATTGTCAAATTGTTCACTTCTTAAAGCTAAATTCGTTCTCTGCGGCTCAACTAATATACTAGGTGTACCATTTGAGTAATCAACTCTTGGTACATCTAATCTATCAGTTGTTGGAAAATATTCTGTTGCTGATGAGCCTGATTCTAATTGAGCACCCCACCATACAATAGAAGAAACACCATCTCCATTATATGTTTCACTTCCTGAAGTAGTTCCGTTTGTATTTGCTAAAAAAAATGTATTATTTCCTGTTAAATCACAAACTCCTGTAGCAGTAATTTTATACCAACCATCTCCAACATTTGTTATAGTTCCTGTTCCGTTTACTTGACTGCCTACTGTTCCATTTGTTAAATCAAAATAAACTCTAATCCAAACTCCTGTTCCTGAACCCCCAAATTGAACATTTCTACTGCCAACTCCTCTTTTTACATAAGCACTAATCGTATAAGTAGTTCCACTTGTTAATGATATTGAGAATTTTGCCATCCTATGTTGAGTAGCAGTTGCAGAATTTTCTATAACGCTATCAGCAGTTAAAGTTCCATCAGGAGCCGTTGTTGTATTGGTAGTTACAGAAACTCCTGCTTTTACCCAACTTGCGTCATTAAATTGCTCTGAATAAGTAAATAAATTCCTTGGTACTACTTCAATCAATCCTTGCTCGTTTACTCTCGTTGTAGTTGTAGCACGAACTACATCCATTTCTCTTGGTACGTATAAATTTTGATTTAAAGCGTACCCTAAGAAACTATTCTCCTTTACGGCAAAATTATCATTGCCTATTACTAAACTTGCTTGTTCTATCATTGTATGTTATAATTTAAAGCGATAGCCATTTTATCGTATGTGTAGAATGAATCACCTGTTAGTAATTCAAGTTGAGCGTTTGATAAACGTTCTTTCCAAAGTATTGCAGAATTAATTCTATCATTTAAGATACCTACGGTTGCTGGGCTCTCATTTTTTCCTAAATAAACATCAGAACAAGCGGGCACAGAATTAGAAGTGTTTGCGCCTATTTGTACTCCGTTAACATAAAAAACAAAATCGTTGGCCTTATATGCTAAGGCAAGTTTAAATGTGTTTCCAGAAATTGCAGAAGACGGAATAGTTACCTGCAAAACATTTGAAAGCCTACTAATCGCACGAATCGTATTTACCGAAGTACCTTTTTGTAAAACCACAGTGTTGTTGTTAGTTCCGTCTGATATTCCAAAAATCCTCTCTCCAGAAGTCCAGTTTTGTATATCCACCTCTGCAAACATCGTCCCCTCTGTTTGACCAATTAAACTACTTATCCCTGTTTTAGAAATAACATCAGCGTTACGTGTTACAGTTGATGCTACTGTTGGAATATATGATGTTGCGCTTGAGTCAGCTTCGAGTTGTGCACCCCAAAGATAAACGGATGTAGATAAAGAGTTTGATTGTGCTCTTCCTGAATTAGATGTATCAATTAAAGCACAACTAATTCCTGATGTAGAGGTGCTTGTTGCTGTAAATGTTATAGAACATCTATACCATTCATTATTTGCGTTATTAATTAAAGCAATAACTCCTGCCCCAACAGTTCCTAATACTCCTGTATTTAAATCAAAATTTGCAAAAGCATTTGTTCCAAAGGATGCATTTGGCAATATTAATTGTGCAAAATTATTTGTATTCTTTTTTAAAAAAAAAGAAAGTGTATATGTTATCCCAACCGTGAAATTCAAAGTTTTTTGAATTGCGTGAAAACCATTTACACCATTTCCTGCAAGAGTATCAGCAACAATTAAACCTGATGGAGAATTTGTTGTGTTTGCAGTTATTAATATGTTTGTCTTATCGTAACTTGCATCATCAAATTGTTCTGAAAAAGTTAACAAATTAGTTCTCTGAGGCTCTACCAATAAACTCGGACAACTTCCGTTTGTGTAATCAATACGAGGAATGTTTAAACGCGTTGTTGTAGGGAAATATTCTGTTATTGTTGGAGACAATTCAAGTTGAGCTGCCGCAATACAAACCTTAGTTGCTGCTTCACTACTTAACGAAAGTAATCTAAAATAATTACCAGTAAGTGTACTAGAAAAAACATCTATTCTTTGCCATTCGTCAGTTAATTCTAAACTAAGATATGGAGAAGAATTTGATATTTTAAATCCAAAAGTTTTACCAATGTCTGATGCGTCTATTGCTTTTAGATAAAAAGAATAACTCGCATTTATTATTGTTCCCGTATCTTTTGTAATATATTTTAATGAATCTCCAATATTTGTTAAATTGTACGTTTGAATATTTGGAAAAGGCGGTTCAATAGTTGAAAGAGCTATTGTAGCTCCTCCTGCTTTAACCCAACTAGCGTCACTAAAGTCACCAGAATAAGTCAATAAATTTCTAGGTACTATTTCAATAAGTCCTAATTCGTTTACTCTAGTCGCTGTTGTAGCACGAACAACATCCATATCGCCTAACGTAGTGTTTGGAACTACTGAATAAAGTTTAGTTTCGTTATAAGCGTTAGGCGTAACAACAAGAGACGCATTGTCTAATAATCCAATAGCGTTTAATTCTTCTAATGTTGTATCTAAACAAGGACCGGCTTCAAATATACTACCTGGATATGTAGCCACTCTAGCTTTAAAATTAGCAATAATGTTATTTGCTACGCTATATATGGCTTTCGCCCATCCTATTCCGATCCCTATATTTATCATATTAGTATACTAGTAAAATATTTGCAGCTGAAACATTAACAGCTGATGTAATTCCAGAAACAATAACTGGTAAGAATGTACCGCTTGTTAACCCAGAGAATGTTACATCTGTGGTATTACCAACTGGTCTTACTGTTATTGTAGTATTAAGTAATGGATCAACGACTGCTCCAATATAAATTGCAGCAGACTTGATATTAGCTAAAGGTAAAGTTGAAACAGTGTCAACTATAGTTGCAAAGTCTGGTTGATTTCCGTATTGTCCCATAATATATTATTTAAAGCCTCCTCCGCGTTTTGCCTTACCAGTCTGAACAATTGCATTTGCAATACGTGATTCTTCTGTAGACCCTTTCATTTTTGTGTACTCTTTACGTAATGCATCAATAGCTTTACTATTCATTGCGCTATAGGCTGCTTTTTTAATTGGCTTCCCACTAGCGTCTGTAATCATAGCCGGAGCGCCTGCTTTAGATTCAATAAATTTCTTTTCAAAAGGCTTAGCTTCTACTTGTTTGCTTTTAACATTTATTTCAGTTCCAGTTACCACACCAGTTCCTTTTTCTTTATTAGCAAATTTTTGAGTAGCTTTGGTTTCTTTGTAATCCATGCCTTCTTTTTCTTTTTTTGCAACATATTCTTTTGCTGCTTGGATTTTTTCTCCAATTTGTTTTAAAGGAGATTTACCCATGTGTTTTTGAGCGTAGGCCATAATTGTAGTTTTGTTTTTTTATTATTTTATTCTTGTGTATATTACTGTAGCTTCAATTTCACCTGTTACAGTACATTTTAAAGTGTCTTTATCTATAAAAGAATACTCTGATGTTGAATGGTAATTCATTTCTTCAAAATACGTATCTATCACTAATGTCTTATCAAGTTTTACTATTTTAGAATCGAAAGCAGCGCCGTTTCCAGTGCTAAATTCAATTACTTGTAAGTTACCTTTTACATCTTTCCAAAATACTAATTGAGAAGAATGTCTATTTGGTTCCCAATAACCAATTAAATCATTTGTATTAATCTTTTCTTGGGCATTGACATTTAAACTAAACAATAATGCTACGATAATTAAAATACAGTTTTTCATAATTAAATAATATTAGATTTATATAATATTATTATTACACGTTTTTACTGTTTTTTATATGCTTCTTGCTCCCACGGAAGGTTCTTAGCTCCTTCTTTCATAGTTCTTCTTTGGTATTTTTTACCTTTCCACATTACATGGTCATCAGTATACTCCAAGTCTCCCCTTTTCATTTGATCAATATGAACCATTTCATGTTCTATTGTTTTGCTTTTTTCTAACTCTGAAGGAGATATATTCTTATTTATCAATATGGATCCATTTGACTGAGCCATTCCTAATATGTTATTATCCATATCAGTACTGTATATTGGTGTGTTATTCACGCCGTATGGAGTTCTAGCCATTTTAAATGCCATATCTATATTTTTTAAAATTATTATATCCCCTATTGTTTTTATAGGGGATATAAATTAATCATTATGCTACCGCAATAGCTGTACAAGTAACACCTGTAGGAAAATCAACTAATACGTTAACTCCTCCTGGCACTGCTGAAAGAGCTGCGTTGATAGCGTCAATCGCGTTAGTCCCTGTTGCTCCTGCAATAGTTAATGTAACATTTTCACCAGTTGTGTAAATAACAATAGTGGTTAAAGCTGTAGCGATTGCTGAAACAATTGTGTTTGCATTAACTACTTTAAGCCCTTCTGTATACGCAGTTGCACTAGTAACAGGAATCGAAATAAAATTTGCCATTTTGTTTTTTGTTTTGGTTTTGATTAATTATTTATAATATGCTATTTAGCACTTTTTCATTTTCATTGGGCTTTTCATTGCTTTGCTTGGCATAGCTTTTGTACCCATTGCTTTTTCTACTACTTTCTTAACTGCTTTTTTAACTACTTTTTTCATAATGTTATTATTCTTGGTTGTTTTTATTTTTTAAATGACTATGTATTCTAAGCGCTGTATAACCTATTGATAACAATAATAATACAATCTTCAGTACTGGCTCTAGGCTTGTTAAACTAGCGAATAACGCAGTTAAGTTTAAACCGTATAGTTTAGCATCGGTAGCATCCATTACATTCTTGCTTTAGCACGTTGAGTAATAGGTCCTCCTTTATATTCACAAGGAGAATGCTTCAATTTCATGCCTTTACTTCCATTACTAGATCCTTTACCTAAAGGAAATCCAGTAACATCTAATGGTCCATCCCAAAGAGCGTTAGCTCCAGTGATACCATTGTTCTCTATCTTTTTTACAGCTGGAGTTGTTAGTCTCATATTCATATCTATTATTTAGCTAGTGCTTGATTGGTTAATAAGTTAGGATCCATTAGTCTATCGTATGATCCATCCATTGGTGTACCAAACATATTAGTCATGGTTTTCTGTGCTCCAGGTTTAAAGTTCACGGGTGCTCCGCTTGGTTTTATCCCGGGGTTATAAGCATTAACAGTAGGGGTCAAAGGAGCAACTGGAGTGAATCCTTGTTGCATTGACTGGTTTACTGGAATAGGGTTTCCGTAGTTGTCTATCATCTTGTTTTATCTTTATTTACATTATTTATTGCTGATCGTAATACTATATCTGTATATGTATTATTTCTCATTATTTTATTACTTCGTGTAGTTGTTGGTATATCTTCAGTACCAAGCATTATACGATACATTCTGCTTATTAGTTGTTTACACTTAAAGGAAACTTTGTATATATTATATTTTTGGGTTGTATGGTTTCTATTTCGCCACACTACTATCCACCCTTCTTTTAATAAACTGTTCCAGCGTTTGTTGTCCCAACTATATGCGTATGTACCAATCTTATAATCTTGTTTGGTAAAAAATTCCATACAATCAAAGTATATCAGTAATTCTAAATCAGCGTCTGTAAGATCATAATTTCTGCAAGCCCATCTACGGATTAATCTATAATGTTTTAGTAAGCCTAGATCTTTAATATCTTTTGCTTCTAATTTTCTCATAGAACAATAACTATATCCTGTAGCTTTATAACCTGATAAGTATTCCCTTCAAACTCTATTCCGTGTCCAGCTGCTTTGTCATAATAAATAACGTCTGCTTGCTTTACACTTTTTATATCATCACTTACTGAAACTATAATAGCTTCTTTGTAACGAATATTCTCTTTATCTTTTTCTTTTAAAAGTAAACCGTTTTCTGTTCTTGCTAATCCGACCTTCTTTGGTAAGATTATAATATTATTACCTATTGCCTTCATTGACTCTCAAGTTATTGATTACACAATCAGTTGATAATATTGTAACAGCTACAGAAGCTGCATTCTTTAAAGCTGATTTGGTAACTGATAGTGGATCAATAATTCCAGCATCTATCATATTAACAACATCTCCTGTTATTACATTTAATCCATACCCAGTTTTAGACACGCTTTCTAATGGTGTATATTCAATTCCGGCATTCCTTAATATTGTATGGAAAGGTGCTTTTATAGCATCTAACAATACTTCTTGCCCAACACCGAAAGAATCTATACTATGAGAAGCGTTCAATAAAGCAACTCCGCCTCCAGGTACAATACCTTCTTTAATCGCGGCTTTAGTTGCGCAAATTGCGTCTTCAACTCTATCTGCTTTTTCTTTTAATTCTATGTCAGATCCAGCGCCTACCTTAACTACCGCTACTTTTGCTGAAAGTCTAGCTAGTCTTCTTTCTAACCTAATTACTTCTGCTGGCGGTAAACTGCCTTCTAATTGATTATTTAATTCATCAATTAATTCTTGTACTTCTGTAGTAACTTCTCCAACGTGCAATATAGTTTCTGAATCATCAGTTATACTTTTTAAACAACTACCTAAGTAACTTGGATCAATTAAATCCATATCATCGCCTAAGTCTTCATTTATAATTGTAGCTCCGGTTAGTAATGCTAAATCAGATAATGTATCTTTTTTGTTTACGCCATAGGTTGGAGCATTGACAACATTAACTTTTATATTGCCTTTTACCTTATTCATTGCTAGAGCAGCCAATACTGTTGTATCTACGTCTGCTATAATAAGCAAAGATTTGTTTGCTTTTATTACGTATTCTAATACCGATTGTATTTGTCTTATTGATTCAACTGGTGACTCTATAAGTAATACTGCTGGATTATCTAATTCAGCAACTCGTTTGTTTGGGTTAGTTATAAAATGTGAATTAACTAATCCTTTGTCGTATTGAACACCATCTATAATTTCTATTGAGGTTTCAGCGGCATCAGATGATTCCATCATTACAATACCTGTTTCTCCAACCGCTCTAAAAGCGTCGCCAATAATTTTACCTAATACAGGGTCATTGTTTGTGGATATTGTTGCAATGTGGTTTATCATATCTCCGGTGACTGGAATAGCTATTGATTCTAAATACTCAATAACTTTTTTAGTCATGGTTTCAATACCATCTTTTAATTCTCTTGTATTTACTTTAGATTGTACTTTGTAAGCTTCTTCTAAAATTGCATGGGCTAA
>Ga0105102_10000100_pt1 | contig 21080 bp, 23 predicted proteins | sample PPLLaktember2015_FD_87032 | JGI IMG/M metagenome (GOLD analysis project Ga0105102, IMG submission 87032) | Freshwater sediment microbial communities from Prairie Pothole Lake near Jamestown, North Dakota, USA - PPLs Lake P7 Core (6) Depth... | ecosystem: Environmental > Aquatic > Freshwater >...
ATTTACGTTATAATGTAGACCCGATTGACCGTAATATCTATAATATCGTTCCTAGAGACACGGATGCAGTTTCAGCTTATTTTGATGACCAATACTGGTTGCATTTCCCACAAAGTGGAGAAACCTTACGTTATTATGTAGACAAAAAATCTTGGGTTAAAGACACCTATGCGGCTTGGTACATTTTTGGTGGTATTCATAAATATATTAACGAAAGCGGTAAGCTTCGTTTTATTACCGAATTATCTCAGTTTGAAAGTGAAGAAGGAAGCCCTATTCAAATCTTTGATGTTGAAATTGATTACAGTTTACCAACGGATTTAACTAAGAACATTGTTTCTAAAATGACAACCTCTTACTTAAACCAAGATTATCCTTTCCACCCAAAGAATTATAAAGAAGCTAAGCTTGACTTTGCAATCCAAAATGAATATAACACTTCTTTATCAAAATTAACCATTGCAAACTACGCAGACACGAATAATTATGTACAATTCACGGTTGATTTGATTGACAGACATTTCTACTCAATTACTTTTATACCTACTGAAATTGGTACAAGACCTGCTGCATATACCGTTGAAATTGACAGTGTTCAAGTTGCTTCTGGTAATATTACTCAAATAGGTGATAACTTATCTACCATTAGATTTATGTCTAATAAGAGTGGAAACGTAACTGTTAAGATTACTATTACAGGTAAAGTTAACAACGGAGCTCTTCCCGATGATGGTTCGACTATTAAACTATATGACTCAACGTATGACCACACGGTCACGTTTAACACAATGATATTGTCTGAAGAAGGAACACTAAATATTGACCCTATCGAAAACTACACAAGTGCAGATGTAGCTGTGCCTGTTGAGTTGGGTACACAAATGGGAAACTGGACGTTTGGTACAAGCAACTTTGGCAGCGTAATTGTTGCAGTAAAGACAGTAAAATTGTCCGGTCGTGGGTATAATAGTAAAGTAAGCATTATTGAGGACAGCAAGTCCAAGTGGACTCTTGAGTCCTTAGGTATAACTTACAAGATGAAAAAAGCGAGGTCTAGATAATGGCAATCATCACAAACCTACGCAAGTGGCGTAATGGAGAGGTCATAAACGCTCGAGACTACGTTTATGAAAGAGACCTGGTAGTCTCGCTGGTTAATGAACATGACGAAAGCCTAGATGAGTTGAAGAAGATTATCGAAGTCACTGGAAGTGAAGAAGGTATATTTGAAAAGGTTCAGTTTAATATTAATTCTGACCAAGATATGGCAGCTCTTCCAAACGGAAGCGTCTTCTATAATCCAGACAAGCGTACGTTAGCTTACAAGTGTGAGTTCGGACACGTTCATAACATCAACCAAGAAGTACAAGAAATTGGTAAAAATAATGAGTCAGCAAACGTAACACTTCCAGCAGGTACGATTGTCACGTGGGCAGGGGCAAGTGGGGCTAATAAGTTATTCTTAAAAGCAGATGCTTCTGACCCAAACAAGTCTAAAATGGTAGGTGTTCTACATCATCCAGCCGCTAAAAACGCATTTGCTCCAGTCGCAGTCTTTGCCGAAATTGAAATTGATGATTTTAGAGTAATAATGGATAGTGGAACAGATGTAGGTCTTACTTCAGGTTCTAAGTTATATCTATCTCACACAGTTCCCGGTAAGTATACGATAACACAACCGCCTCGTCCAAATGCAGACATATGGGTCGCAAGTGTAGTATCAGTAAACTTAAGTAGTCACAAAGGTAAGATATTCGTATATCCTCAAAGAGAAGCGAGTGTTAATGCAGGAGTAGTCGTACAAGTAAGTGAAACACAACCGTCACCATTCTTAGATACAGACTTGTGGATACAAATCCTTTAAAGGAGGGATAATATGACAAAACAAGAATTAGAGTTAGAAGTAGCAGGTTTAAGAGATAAGGTTGCAGTACAAGCACATCTTGCCTCAGCTGTAGACGCAAAAGATAAAGAAATTATCGAACTAAAGAAGTTAGAGGTTGAGTTAAAAGGACTAAGACAAAAGGTTCAAGAACAAGTACATCTCGCCTCTGCAGTTGAAGTCAAAGACAAAGAGCTTGTTGAATTAAGAAAACAAGTTGAATTGTTAAAGGTTGAAGCAAAAGAAGGTACTAAAGTTGTTACAGAACAACAAAGACAACAAATTGCAAACCTTACAAAAGAAATAGAAACGATGAAACCGTTGGTTAAGAGTGCAGAACAGCTTAAACAACAAAATGAAGTGTTAACTCAAATCGCAAACGGTTATATCGCAAATTTCAGAAGCTATCTAAAATCACAACAAGGTGCATTAGAGTTAGCGATTGAGATTGAAGCATTGTTAGCTGAGAAATTAGCCAAAAAATAATATAGGAGATTTAAAATATGGCAGACAAAAAGATACAGTTAAAACGGAATAACGCAAGTACAATAGATAACTTGTTTCCCGTAGTTAGGATTACAGACGCAGTTGAAAGTGATGGAACAACGTCTTTTTTAGATGGTGGTAAGATTAGAAGTACCTATCTACCTTCTTACGTCATCGGTGGTTTAAGATTTGTAGCAACTCAAAGTTTAGCAACAAGCACAAGCTTATCTGCGATTTTTGGTAGTGGTACGACAACAAACCTTGTACAAGCAACAACCGCAGACGAAGCTTTACAAAGAGCTGGTAGCTATGTTATTGTTACCACAGGTGGAGACCTTACTTCAAACTCTCCAACTCCAGGCAGCAGTGCGGGTTATCAATTTAATGCCCCAGGCGATGAAGGAGATGATGCAACTCCTATTACTTTAGAAGCTGGAGACTGGATTGTATTTAGACAAAGAACAGCAAGTGGTTCTCCACTTTCTGTCGTTTATTACTTTGATATTATTAACAACACTTATCAAGACGCTACAAATGCAAACAAGGGTGTTGTTACTGTATCTGCTTCTACTTCCGTAGCAACTACTGGAAGTGCTGTTATTACTGATGGTATCTTAAATGGTTTAATGGGCACAACCGGAACAAAGATTGCTTATGGTAACCATTTACACACTGATGTTTATGAACCACATAATGATGGTTTAACCGACCTTGCTGGATTATTAACTACTGGAACACAAGGTTTTGTTCGTATCAATGGTGTTAATGATGCTTCGTTAGATACAAACAGTTATTTAAACGCTTCGACAACTTCGACACAATCCGGTTATTTTGGAAATATTCATTTACAAGACGACACTAATCCTAGTCACTATCTTGGAATTACTACAGCAAGTGATTTAACAGCTGCTAGAACTTTAAGTTTAGTAACAGGTGATGCTGATAGAAGTATTACTCTTGGTGGTAACTTAAGTATTGCTGGAAACTTTAGTGCTACAACAGCTGCGGTTACAATTAACGCAACTGCAGGTGGTTCGACATTAGGTCTTCCAACAAGTATTAGTTTCCCTGCTTTAGCTACAAACGACGTGCTATATGCTTCTGGAACTAATACGGTTGGTAAAATTGCTTCAACTACAATCGGTCGTAATTTATTACAAATTGGCGATTTAAGTGCAGTTGCTTATGCTCGTTTTAACGCCGATGAAACAATTTCAATGTTAGATGCAGCTTCATTTAGAAGTGCAATCGGTGCTGGTACTTCAAGTACAACCGGTACCGTGACATCTATTGCCACAAGCGGTGCGATTACTGGTGGAACGATTACTACAACCGGTACAATCTCACATAGTACAGCAGACGGTTTCTTACACGTTCCTACTACATCTACTACTAACGACCGTAAGTTCTTAGTTGCTGGTTCTACCGCAGGTTCATTTGCTTGGGAATCTTTCCCACGCACGTTCTACGACACCACCTCTGGTACAATTAGTGGAGACATCATATTCGACGAAGTTGCTTAAACTTAAGGGAGTTTTATGGCAGACAAAAATATTGTAATTCAAAGAAACAACGCTGGAATTATTGATAACATATACCCCCAGACTCAATGGGGGAATGTTCTCAACAAGCCAACTACTTTTACACCTACCGCACACTCGCACGGAAATATAAGTAATGATGGTGCTATTTCGTCTGCAACCGTAACACCAGCAGACCAAGATAGAATTTTAATTGCAGATGCAAGTGGAACCACATTTGGTAAAATAGAACGTGGTATTATTATTGGAACTGGAACAACAACTTTTCTTCGCAACGATGGAACTTGGGCTACTCCTGCTGGTGGTGGAACTGTAACTGGAACTGGGACTGCTAATCTTTTAACTTATTGGACTAATACGACTTCTATCGGTGCTTTATCTACTGCAACTTATCCATCTTTAACTGAATTATCATATGTTAAAGGTGTAACAAGTGCTTTGCAAACTCAACTTAACGCTAAAGCAGACTCTACTCAATTTGTTGATACATTTAAAGCAACTTCTACAACTGCTAACTCTACAACACCAGTAAGTTATCACACAGTTACATTGTTACCAGGTCATTATTACGAATTACAAGTAACTGGAACTTGGTCTAAAACTGCAACTACAAACTCAGTAGGTGCAACAATTAATATGATTTGCAATAGTTTAACAGGCACCCCTACTTTTCACGGTGTATTTGAGTGGCTACAAAACACAACTGCAACTGCTTATACGATTGAAAATAACGTGTTAAACTTAGTTACTTCAGGTAATACACTTGCATTTACTACGACTGCTACTACTGCCGCAGTTGGTGGAACATTTTGGGGTATGAAGGGTTTAATTTATACAGGAACTACAGACAATAAAACACTTACTTTCCAAATTGCTACTTCAGCCGCCCCAAGCACAGGAACTGTTGCATTAGATAGAATTGCAATTACTGCAGAGAGGTTAAGTTAATATGTTAAACACAGTACAAAGAGGTCGATTACGTGATTTAAAGCAAATGTTAATTGATACAGATTTTAAGATTATCAAATGCTATGAAGCACAGATGTTAGGTGAACCACTACCCTATGACTTTCAAGCTTTAGTGGCAGATAGAAAGATGTGGCGTCAAGAAATCAATGAATTAAAGGAATTACAACAATGAAAGACTATCACTCAATATTCAAGCGTGTAGGTGTTAGCGGGTTCAACCAACCTAAGAAAACACCTTCACACCCAACCAAGTCCCACGTAGTGGTAGTTAAGGATGGGGATAGTACCAAAACCATTAGGTTTGGTCAACAAGGCGTAAGCGGGGCTGGTGCTAACCCTAAAACACCAAAGGACAAAGCTCGTCAAAAGTCGTTTAAAGCCAGACACGGTGCTAACATCGCTAAAGGCAAAACATCTGCGGCATACTGGGCTGACAAGGTAAAGTGGTAATGAAACAAGGATTATACGCTAATATTCACGCAAAACGTCGTAGAATAAAGGCAGGAAGCAAAGAGCGTATGCGTAAACCAAGTAGTAAGGGTGCGCCAAAAGCTTCAGATTTTCGCAAAGCGGCTAAAACCGCTAAGAGGTAACAATTATGGATTTTTTTAATATGTTTAAAAAAAATCAACCAAAAAGTAGAACAATGAAAGGACGTGTTAAACAAAAAGAAGAACTTTTTAATGCAAAAATGAATAGTCCTGGTTCTAAAATAGATGAGTTTATGAATAACATACTACCATCTTATTTTACAAATTCACAAACTAATGAAAAGTATGGAATGCCTCAAAATCAAGTAAATTTACTTGGTCTTTTAGGAGGTCCTTTAGGGTTAGGTTTTGGTAGAGCTAATAATGAGTTAAACAAAATTCCTAATAGAACTGGTTTTGGCGGCGGTGGTGGTGCAATGGGCGGTGGTGGTCGAACAGGTGGCGTAAGAACGGGTGGTGCTAATTATTTTGATTTAATTATGGATATTTTAAAAAGACAGGGGGGTAATTAAATAATGAAATTTTTTCTGAAAGATAAACACATTTATGTGGTGGAAAACCACGATTTAGTGTATAACACTATAGAAGGTGAAGTTATTGTTGGCGACATCTTTCTTTCGCCAGACGCTAAGATTCAATTCTCAGTTAACGGCGGGTTGTTTAAAGAAGTTAAAAACAACAAAATTCGCATAGATAAAGGCGAAATTAAGGAAGCTTACTTTGAACTTACGGTAAGAATCTTGAATAAAGACGCTGTTGAGGTCTATACGACAGACAAAATTCCATTAACACACGCTTTAATCCTAGGTCATCCGATTGAAAGCAAGTACCCAGAGATTATACGGTCGTTAATCGAAGCTACTCGTAGAATAGACGCTCAACAAAAAGATATTATTAAGGTGCTCAATTACTTAGACACCAAAGGAGAAGTACTATAATGGAAATCATCATCGAATTACTACAGGACAACGCAATCATCTCTAACGTCATTTCAATCGTGGTGTTAGGTGTTTTAGGTGTCATTACTAGACTAATCATTGGTTCAATAGGTTCAATCAATACCGAAAAGACTCAGCTTTTAAAAGCAAGAGCCGGCTTTGAACGGATTGACAAGTTAGCAGAAATGGTTGAGTTGCAAGCTAAGCTCTATAAGGATGCAGTTGTGGGTTCTAACCTTCCAGCCGCTACCAAATCAATCGTTTTAGAAGACTACTCTAAAATCCAAGATGCTTATAAAGGCTTTATTCACGAAGCCCCACAAGCAATCAAAGAAGTCATCCAAGAAGCTAAACCAGTGGTGCAACAAGTCGTTGAAACCGTTGGTCAAGATGTCTTAGCTAAATTAAGAGAACAATTAAAATAATATGAAAAAGTTCTGGTTTTACATAGGTTTTATGACCTTTGCATTAGCTAACCCGCTAATTGTTTTAAACCATTACTTCCCCTTTGTAACCTTCTTTGAAAAACCACCTGAGTTCAAACTCTCAGTTATTGGGGTTATAGGACTGCTAATTATCTTAACGTTCTTTAGAGCACAGATAGTTAAGTGGGCAAAAAGCTTTGAACAAGTAACGGTATTTAAAGGTATTGCAATCTGGTTGGTACACGTGTTTCCAACCCTTTTTGCTTTTTTAATAGTCTTTTTTGCTACCCGATACGCAGAACGTTTAGTTCCTGTGTTTGGGTTTATATTTATCTCTAATATGATTGCCGGGGTCTTCCTAGCGTTATATGAATCAGAAAGAGCAGAAGACTATAAGAAGTGGTTAAAATAAAGGAGTAATGTATGTGGGCTAAAATAGGGAGAGCATTGCCGTACGTAATCTTATACATTGCAGCAGTTGCCATCGTAGGGTTGTTTAACATCCTAACCATAGAATATCAAGACAATATCTTAAGTAGTGCTGAGTTCTGGAACAGAGTTGTATCACAAAATTTAGCTAACTTACTAGTCTTAATCGCAACCGTGTCTATGTATATCGTCAAGTTTACAGAAACCGATAAAAGTTATATAGGTCTTAAATCAACGGTAGACGGGGCAGTTAGAGGAGATTTAGACAGTGGGTTTGGTACTTGGGTCTTCAATCGGAATAAGGCGGAGAAGATAATTGCTTACCGAGTGAAAGTCCAAAACAAAATAAGTAAAGAAGAACTTAAAGCAAAACCTAAAGACCTTGAAGTATGGTACTTTGGTAACGAAGAAGCTAAGAATAAGAATAGATACTGCAGAAAACGGATTAACCTTGAGGAAAGCATTAAGGTTGAACGATTAGACAAGATGATATTAGCCTTACGTGTAGATTTTGATGAGATTGACCGTAGCTTTGTAGAAACAGGTGAAGTCATTAAAGGCGAAAAGAAGTTAACTAGACAAGATACGTTAGGACGAAAGGTTAAAGATAACTACGCTCAGTTCTTGTTTGCAGTAGGTGGTGCGGCGTTCTTCAATGCCTTCCTCTATACAGCAAATCTATTAGACACAGCGTTCTGGTTCAAGTTAGCGACAAGTTTATTCCTCATCGTATCAATGTTCTTAAACGGACGGGAATACGCTAGAAACTATGTGAAACAAGTAATGGTTGTAGACTTAAATACGAGATACAACATTATCAAAGATTATCTAACCGACAAGGTTAAGGAGAAAAAGTAATATGGCAGAACAAAAAACTCCATTTGGTCAAGGTTCGGCGGGGGCAAACGCTTTTAAAGCCGCTTATGATAGATTAAAGGCAGAAGCTGATGCAAATAGAACAGGCATAACTCAAAATTATTCCGACGCTTATCAACAACTTCGAGGTCAACAATATACTCAAGGTTTGGGTGCTGCTGCTCAGAAAGGTCTTTCTGGTGGTCAAGCAGAGGGTGTTAGACAACAAGTTAGTGCTCAACAAATGGGTGCTTTAGGTAATTTAATGCAGGGTCAAGAAAGAGCATTAAGAGAAGCTAAGGTTGGGGAAGGTTCTATCTATAGTAATGCGCTTTTAGAAGGTCAACAATCTCAAGAAATGGAAAACGCTCGATTAGCACAAATTAATGCTCTTTTAACTAAAGCTGATGGAAAACAAAAGAATATTAATGAATTAAGTAATATTGAACTTCAACAACTTCAATCCTTAGGATATCAATTACCAGGTTCTGTGACGGGTTCTGGAACTCCTAGTACTCCAGGTATGCAAGTTCCTCCAGGCTTTCAACAATACCCAATTTCTGATGATATCGGTATGTTTGGTATAAATGCTAATAAAACTACTAACAGATATGCTAGAGGTGAAATTGGTTACGCTGAAGCATTTAAATTATTACAAGGAGAAACAGCATTTGGCGGTAATAGAAGATATACAGATGCTCAAATATTTAATAGATTAAGACTTGCAACAAGGTAATATGGCAAAAATAAACTACGGATATAAGTATAAACCAAATGCGGCAAAGCTTTTTAAGCCTGCCTCACAACCTAGAGATAGTAGGAGTTACATTGAAGGACAAATATCCGGTCTTGAAAAACGTTTTCAAGGCGTTGGTGTAGACACTACACAGCCTCAAAAAGACATAGATAAAAGAAATCTTCTTGAAAAAGCATTAAACTTAACTCCGGACCAAGGTGTTGTTATGGATATTTTAGAGGTGTTGGATAGACCTAGACAGGTTGTAGCCAATGTTCTTAGCTCTATAGGTCAAGAAGACAAAAGAAACGTCTTGCAAGCCGCTTGGGAAGGTTTAGCCGGTAAAGAAAAACTTAGCACTAGAGAAGCTTTACAAAAGCTCACAGGCGACGACCAGTTTTTACAAATTAAAGAAAACGATAAGAGCTTCTTAGATGAAATTGGTAATTTTGTAATTGATGTTGGATTAGACATTGCGGCAGACCCAACGACTTATCTTGGTTTAGGTCTGATTACTAAACCTTTAAAGAGTGGATTACAAGCTGGTGGTAAAGCAGTCGCTAAAGTGGGTGGTACTCTTTTAGATGCAGCTAAAGCTTCTACGAAACTAAAACCAGCCGCAGAAGCCGTTGAAGGTTTTGTTAAAGCTGCTGGTAAATATGCAGATGATGTTGGGTATTGGTTTAATGCTACAAAAGGTTTAACTGATGACCAAATTCGTTCAATTAAACAAATCAGCTCACAAGCTGGTGAAACAGCAGAAAACTTAAAACGTGCTCTTGTTGATGTCGAAAGTATTTTGAGAAAAAGTGGCGTTAAAAATGCAGATAAAATTGCCTCTGAAATTATTCAAAAAGGTGGTCAATTTGTTCAAGACGCAGCTGGTAAAGGTTGGCGTGTAGTTACTACTGAAGGTAAGGTTATATTTGATGATTTATTAAGTCAGTTTTATGATGATGTAAGAAAGATTAAACCAAGTCCTCAAAACACTGGAAAAGTAATAGAAAAAATTATTCCTGTAAACTTACAAAAGGTTTCTAAAGCAGTAGTTAATCAATTAGATAATTATATTACTAAATTAAATACGGCAGCTGGTAAGACAGTATTTAGCTTAAGAAAAGAAGCCGGTTCTGTAGCACTTCAATTTAATGGTGTTGCAGATGAGTTTGCAACCGTTCTTAAAAACCAAGATATTTTAGGTGAAGTATTAAACTTTGGACCAAGACAGTTGTCTACCCAAGCATTGGAAGCTATTGCTAAAAGTGGCGATAATTTAAAAAACGCTACTGATAAATTAAGAAGCATCCAAGCTGAAACTAAGAAGTTTTTAGAACAAATGGGTGAGTTTAACGTCGGTAGTAAAACTTTTGATAGTAATGTTGAATACTTGCGTCGTGTTCCTACCGCTGAAGCAGAAGAGTTTTTTAAAGGTCAAAAGTATGTGGTAACAGACTACGTACGTCCAGGTAGCTCAGACCTTGCTTCTCGTACTTATGAAGGTACAACCGATGAAATTAACGAAGCATTAAAAAACTTATATGGAGCTAAAGGCGACTTATTTAATGAAAGTGCCTTGCTATCTGTACAAGACCTTGTTAATGTTGCTCAAAAACGATATACGCAAACTAATTTAACTAAGATGTTATTAGGTGTTGAGTATGACTCTGTAGCTAAAAAATACGTTAAAAGTGCAAATGCGCCTAAGTTCTTTTTTGCAACGCAAGGAAAGAGTGCTAAAGAAGTTGCCGAACAACTTCCTTCTGGTTATCAAGTTCTAAAAGGTAACTTTAAAGATGAGTTCTCTAATTTATGGAAGAACTTACCTAAAGAAATGAGAGATGCTTTTGATGCAGACTTCCTAGAAACTGTAGGTGCTGCTTCAACAGACGGTGCGGTTGCGATGCAAAAATCTTCGTATAACATCCTTAAAAACGCAGACAATGCTTATAAAGAAGTACCTGAGTTAGTTAAGTTATACGACAAAATGTTGGGTACTTGGAAAGCGGTTAACTTACTTAGCCCTGGATTCCACGGGCGTAACTTTATGGGTAACGCTACCAATATGTATCTAGCAGGTATGAACACCTTAGATATTGTTAAATTCCAATCCGAAGCTGTTAAAGATTTAATGAAGTTTAAAAAACTTGCTAAACTTAAAGCAGAAATTGGTGAGCAAGCATTAAAAGAATCCGATAGAATATTCTTAAATAACTTTGACGAAATTTCTCGTAGTGGTGTTTTGACGGGTCACCGTGGCGCAAGAGACTTAGAAGATGTTAAGTCAATGGTTGAACGTCTTGGACAAGGTAAAGAACTACAGAAGAAAGGTGTTTGGGAAAGGGTGGTTAAAACAAACTTCACCTTATCCGAAGAAATGGATGATATTCAACGTATTGCTTTGTATCGTTGGTCTTTAAAAAAGACTGGTAGCTCAGCATCAGCTTTCAAGCAAGTTCGTGAAGCGTTGTTTGATTACACCCTCTTAACGCCATTTGAAAGAGATTATGCAAAGCGGTTAATTCCATTTTATACGTTTATGAAGAACAATATGTTGTTTCAAGCTAAAAGTATTGTAAATAATCCAAACCAATATGCTAAATTACTAAGAAGCTATAAACACTGGACGGAAGGAATGACCGATATGGACATTAATGAACTTCCAGAATATATGGTTCAAAATATGTGGGTTCCTTTCCCAACTATTATTGATAGAGGGGATAAAGAAACAATTAATTTCCTAAAAACTAATCTTCCACCATCAGACTTTGCTGAACTAGTATCTAATGTATTTGATAAAGGTATTAACTCACTAACGGTTCCATTAAAGCTTAGTATTGAGTTAGGTACGGGTAGAGATACCTTTACAGGAGCTCCTTTAAAAGAGTTCCCCGGTCAAGTTAATCGTATGGAAAAAGGAACAGGTGTGTTGGCAGGTGTTAGGGGTCAAGATGGTGAAGCATATCTATCAGGAGACCCAATCGTTCAAAAGATTGCAGATGACTTAGGTCTACGCAATCCAAGAAAACTTGTTACGGCACTATTAGACATTGCAGACGTTACGACAGGCAAGCAGTCACTTGGTAAGTTTGTTGATGACTTAGGTAGAATTGGTGGTATTACTACAACTAAGAACCTAAGTGAAATTGAGCTTACATCCTTATATCAAAAGCTTGAAGAGTTACGGAACCTTAAGAAGTTATACGAGCAGCAAACCGGTGGTAAATTACCAACGCAAGCAGAACTTCAAAAGAGAGCCGGATATCAGTACAAGCCAAAATAAAAAGAGCCCTTCGGGGCTCTTTTACTATTTATAGGAATATACTACCCCTTTTTATAGGAATAATAGGCAGTAAACTTTGGTGGAGCAGGTGGGAGTTGAACCCACGTTTTAACCTACGTCCAGTTAAGGTTGTAGGTTAACTTACCCGACTACCCCTTTAATACTTTATTGCGTAGAAATAGTGCGATTATAACATTAAGTATCCAAAATGGTGTAAAAGGTGCTAATATAAAAGCATAAACTGCAGCTGCTGTATAATATCCTCGTTCATCTTGAAAAACAAAACCATACGCTAATGGCAAAAACCAAGGTAGTGAAGTAATTATGTTGGCTATAATCCAAGAAAGCCACCCTTTTGGGGTGGCTAATATCATTTTAATTTGTTGTTTTAATTTATCCATAAGGCGAGAGGACTAAGGTAAAGGGAGGAAAACCATAGACCTCTCATATTATTATACTAAATCTTCAGTAATTTTACTAGTTAATACGTCTTCAGATTTCCCTTTTTTAACCCTTAAGAGTTGTCTACTATACTTTGTAGGTTCTTTTACATACTTTCTAATGTCGATTTGAGGGTTATCTAGGAGTAATTCCTTGATATTAACCCCACCATCCCTTAAAGTCTCTACATTAGAGAAGGATACAACACCATCACTATACTTACCATACTTCTCAGAGAACTTTTGCTTATAGGATTGTTCTTGTAATTCTAATTGAGCGATTTGGTTCTTAATGTCGTTCCAAGCATATAGGTCGGTAATTTCTTCGGTAGATAACTCTAACGTTGAACCTACACCCTTTAAACCCCTATCCTTGCTCGTATAGAAGTTAATATTAGCAACAACACTATCAATGTATACTGCGTCAGGTTCTTCCTTACGTTCTAAGCACTTTACGTAATAGTTTGCCACAACTTCCATATTGTCGATAAAGTTTTGGTCTCTTTTGACGTCGATATAACCCAATTCCCACCCGTTACGGAGGTAGCAAATGCGTGCCATAGTCCAACCAATCATAAACATAGCGAATTGAACTTGTGGGTAGTAGGTTTCTAAGATAGTTTGTTCATCTTTTTCAGTGTTCTTAAACTCATAAACTACCTTATTAGTCCAATCAAGGGCGTCAAACTCAATGCTAAGACGCTTGTGGACATCGTGGGCATATCGGGTTTTGTCTACCGTCAAAGCAGTTTTAAAGTTCTTTTCAACCAAATCCTTGATGATAGGTTCCATTACTTTACCCATTTCCATCTTTTGGCGACCGACTTCAGTGACGGTTTCAGTAATTTGCTTAGTATCTAAAAGGTATTGCTCAACAACACCCTTAAACTTTGACTTGTTAAGGATGGCGTCAATCTTAGAACTTGATACTCCAGTTACGAAGTTAGTTGTTGCCTTTATTCCCATTTAGATTTCCATCCTTATCTATAATATCAATAATTTGTGATGCTGCATCTAATACGCCTTCTTCATCCATACCTGATGTATCAATGACGATACTTGGGATGTTGTAGATTTCGCATTGTGCTTTTAACTTACGAACATATCCGTCCATAAGGTATTTAAAGTAATTTTCGTTGCGACCAAAGTTTTCGATTTCTTGTTCACGTCCACGTTTCATCATACGTTCTTTAAAAGTTTCCCAATCCATATCTAAGATGATATAGAGGTCTGGGTGAACTACCGAGTTCATATATTGATGGAATAAACCATTGTACATATTAAGAACTTCGGGGGTTTTTGCCAAGTTAATCTGAGCAAATAACCAGTGTTCAATGATGTGCCGGTCAACGATAACATCTCCCTTGATATCTTTTTGAGACTTCCAATGCTTGTGTAAGAAGTAGATTTGTAATAACATCTCTACGTTCTCACGACCTTCATATAACCACTTTAATAGTGTGTTAAATACTTCGTCGTTTTTGTCGAACTCGTCCATTTTTTGCAGATTGAACTCTTTTGATAGATTTTCTACCAGAGTGCTCTTTCCGCTTGCTATCATCCCGCCCACCGCTATTTTCATATGTTTTCTCCAATGCCCTTTCTATTTTACTTAGCATTTTGATATATTCAACAAAGTCCTCGTTTACCACGCAATTCTCTCCTTATCCAAATACCTAAGTAAGTGTCTAAGGGCAGAGCGTTCGTGGTCGTTAATTGCTTGACCTCTAAACCACCATCTATTCTTTTCTTTCGTAATTATATTAAGTTTTTGCAACTTATCATCGCTATATGGTTTGGTTGTATTTGCCATTTGAAAAACAACAGGAATTTGGTTCATCACAGCAGTTTGTTCGATAACCCCAAGTAATCTAGGTGTTTCCATTTGAGAGAAACTTTGAACGGCGGCACCTGTTGCTGCCGTATTGTATAATCGGTAATCTTCAACAACAAGGATATCGGGTTTTTCTTCTGCAATAAGAATTGCAACATCTGCCCAATACTCTACACGTGTCTCGTAATTTTCTGCCTTGAGGGTTCCAAACTTGAAGGTGTTTCCATCTTTAATAAATAAGACAAACCCTGTTTTACCCTTACCCTCTGAGAAATTTCCCGAGGGGTCAATCGCTAATATTGTTTTCATATTAATCCTTTTCCGCCCAATTAGTTTTGGTTGTTTCTACTTCGGCGACAACCGGCACTATCATATTAGGCACGTCTTCCATAATCGTCTTAATCTTTTCAATAAGGAACTCCTCGCCATCATATATCTCAAAGGACATTTCGTCGTGGATGTTCATTTGAAATCTTGACTTGTAAGGTGTCAACAAATTGTCGACATCTACAATCTTAGATTTAAGCATATCTGCACACGAACCTTGAACTAGGTAGTTATAAAGTCGGTACACAAATCGCTTGTCTCTCATATAGTATCTACGACCATACATATTCTTGACGTACCCACGTTGATAGTAAATCTTGCGAACTAAGGTTTGGTAATCTAAGATTTTGGGGAACGCTTGGTAATATGCCTTGTCTAACTTACTAGCAATGCTCTCTTCAAACCCAAATTGCTCCATTAAAGCGTTTTTGGTTGCTCCATAGTTCTTTGCGAAGTTTGTTGCTTTGCCAAGACCACGTAGTTTCTTAAACTCATCTGTACCCTCTGGCACATCTGGAAACGCCTCTTTGGTTGTTGCACTATGTAAGTCAACCGGTTTCCACTTGCTACCATCCTCAATCGTAAACCAATCTTTAGTAAATATTTCTTTTGCGTGTAGTTTTGGGTCGAACTCAACTTTACCCGCATCCACGCACTTGTGAGGCATATACGCACGGCACATATTCAAGTCGCCACCACTAATTTGATAGGTATAGTTTGCTTGAACACGCAACTCAATCTGCGAATAATCTAAGAAAGCAATTTTGTTGTACTTGTTTCCGGTCGGTATAACCATCTTACGAGGGTGGAACAACTCATTACCCGCCTCATCATATAGTCCATACTTAGGAAATTGTTGGAAATCACTACTTAATCTGCCCGTAATAGCGGAATTTGAGTTAATTTGGGTATACGCTCTGCCATCGAACTCGCTCTTTTCAAGCATACGGACGATATAAACGCTATACCACTTCTCTAAACTACGCAACTCTTGTATTATTTTTGCTACGATTTTGACGTTTCCATCTGCAGTTTTACCCGCATATTCCATTGCACTATCATCACTTGACGCTAATTGCAATCCGTTCTTAGCAAACCACTCTTTAATGTTCTTGTGTTGTCCTACACTAAAGTTTTCGCCAGTTAATGTGTGTAATTCTTTGCGTTTTTTAGTCAAGTACTCATCAAAGAACTTTTTTCTATCCTTGAGATATGCTCTATCAATGTTTAGACCCACACGTTCCATCCGGAAAAGTGGTAATATATTAGCATTTTCAAGCGTAAACGTCTCAAATTGCGAACGGGTTAGCATAACTTCATACAACTTTTTGGCAAGTTGGATAGTAATTTCAGTATCGTTAAGGGCGTAATCTACCATTGCTTGACGATATTCCGGCAAGTTATACACATCTAAGTAAGTGTGTTCTTTTGACTTATCTGCCTTGTTTAATCTCATCAAGGCACTCTTAATGACCTTTTGGTCATCTCCTGCTGCCCCGTCGATATACTTAGTTGCTAATGACTTAAGTGCTAAACTAAACACTTCGTCAGTATCTAAGGCAAGGCGAGCAAGTATCATTGTGTCGGTTAGGTTTTTTCCCTCATAGCGAATACCAAGATTAGCTAACATATGAAGGTCAAACTTAATGTTATGACCAACAACGTATTTAAACGCAGCTAGTTTAACAAAGATTTCTTGGATGTAAGGGGTTTCAACCTTTTGTAAGTCAATCGCACGGCTCTTGTTATCAAACGTAATGGTTAAAAGGAAGGGTTTGTCTGCTTTTAGGTGTAAACCCGTTGTTTCAGTATCAATAGCAACCCAAGTTTTAGTAGAGTTTTCCAACTCTTCAAGTAATTTAGGTATGTCTAAGATATTATCTCTAGAGAACACTATTACCACTTCCTTTCATACGTATATTTCTATTGATTTTTGCTAGACCTTTTCTTAATCGTTCAGATGGGATAATCAAACTTCCCGACCATCTAAACAAGTATAACCTCGACATTTCGTTGAGAACTACGGAGAAATCTTCGTTGCTCTTGCCGGAAACGTCCCGTAAAACTGCTCGTGGGACACCACTACTCATTTCTAAGAAATTAAATAAAGTAGCGTTGTTAAGGTATAAATCTTGAAGGTCTTTCACTAAATGCTGGTCAATTTCACTATATTTGCGTTGTTCATTTACGAATTGTTGTAGTTTAAACACATTATTGTCGTAGATACGAATTAAAAAGTTGCACGCCCAATCAATATGCTCCTTCTTAACCACAACGTTTTCAAAACTACTATCTGCAGAAACAAGCATAATGGCACTTGCTACGGCAATACGGGCAATCTTCATCCACGCCTCAGTCCCAAATAAACGGACGTGCGTGTTATAAGTTCTATTCAACTCAACGGACTTGTTCCACAAATGCTTTTGGGTTTCTACGTCCATTAAGATTTGGTCGGGTTTTCTAGTCCACGCCCAACGTACACGATTTCTATAAGAAACTAATGGCAACTTCGCATAGTCCTTATCCATAAATGAGATGTACTCATCAGGTTCAGGAACTAGAGTAAAGAAGTCATATCGTGCAATATCTTCGGGACTATCTATCAACTCAAGTAAGATTTCTATCCCATTGGGGTACGACTTCATCGAACGACCCGCTCCACCTTGTCTTGACTTAGGGTTGGAGATGGTTAACATACGTAATTGGCAAGGAACACGGATGTCCGTATCTACACGAACAATCCGTACCTCATTGGAAGAGCGAATTTCAGTCATTGATTTAATGAAAGCGTTGTCCTTCATTGAGGAAAACTCTTCCATAATCACAAGGTTTTTGTGTTCTCTTGGTAATAAACCTATCTTAGTTTTGTTAGTCGCTTTGTTAGTACCACCAATAAGACCTGCAATAGTGGTCGTCCCAAGGTTAATAACGCTACCAAGATTGTACATTTCACGCTTAATCTTAGCGGTGTGCGACTTACCGGTGCGAGTTTCCCCGACCATAAATGCGTCTAAAGTCCCACGAATAAGAGATTTACCCACCTTAATATGTAAAGGGGTGTTATAAATAAGGTCTACGGTCTGCGTAATGTTTCTATCCGCCTCACCACCTACATAACCCTTATCGTAGTTAAATAATTCTTCCATACCTTCATCGACATTTTTTCCAACTTGAAATATCTTTAAAGTTTCTCTAACTTCGTCAGTTAACTTAAAGTCCTCTATTTCACCATCAATACTTACAACTTCTTTAGCAATCAAGACGATTTCTTGTTGTCTTAATGGGTGTTGAACGGGTTTAAATGTTAAATTGTATTTCTTTCCGTTCTCTAATGGTTGCTTAGAATATACGTCGATTTCAATAGGCGTTGCCTTAATCGCACCATAACTAACTACCGTAGATTTATACACGGTGGCGTGCGACTTTGTCTTAAGTATAATACCCGCCTCAATCGGTGGTATCTTGCATAAAGATAAAAGGTTCTTTCGTACTTGTTCTTCTTTGAGGTTGCTATCCATAAGATAAAGAACATCCTCAATATTTCCGTCGTTGATTGTAAACAACTTTTTAGTGCCAATAGGAATACTATTAACTTGTGGTCTAACGTCAGTAGGCGTAATCTTTTCGACCTCAATTACTTCGGGAATACCAAATGTATTGTTGTAAACGCCCACAACTTGAACTAAGGAAGTGATGTAATGATTTCTATGCTTAGGTTCGACGGCGTCTTCAAGTGCAACTACGGGATATTGTTTTTCAAACTCTTGCTTTAAATCATCAACGCTCATAGGTTGAGTGGCGTCAATAATTGCTTTTAAGTCCGCTGCGGTCTTTTCGTACTTGACGAAATAGTCCCAAATGTCTTCACCCTTTTCTACACAAACCTCGTGGTGTCCTTCGACTACGTAAGGAAGTGCACCTTGTTGACTTAGGTATAACCCAAGTTTACGTGCCCCCTCTTTGCCCGTCTTGTCGTTGTCGTATAAGATATACGCTTTTTTACCACGAAAAGCATACCCATAGGTGTTGGGTATTGCCATCTCTCCGCCTGTGATGGTAAACGCTGCGAAACCATTGCTACGAGCGATAGTCATATCTTTCTCGCCCGCACAAATGTAAACGGTTTCAAGGTCTTTCATATGGGTAATATCTGGGATAATATATCCCGCACTTGCCCCACTTCTACTTAAGACCTTTGGCGTTTGACCGGGTCTATACTTACGAACGTCCATAAGTTGTCCGTAAACATAAACGGGATAGGATATACCCTCTCCCTCAAAACCTACTTGTAAAAAATCAACAACCTCGTCTTTAAACCTTAACTTTTTAGTTAGTGATTGTGGCGAGGTGTTTGTTTTGTAATTATTTACGGCAAGCGTCCAATTTGTATTAATGGCGTTGTTATCTAAATCATTAATGATTTCAACCGCCTTACCATATGGAATTTGTGCTTGAGAGACAAAAAAACTTGCCTCACTATGTTTTTCTCCACACACTTTACAATGAAACAAACCCTTTTCGACGTTGATATGTGCCGATGGGTTGGTCTCATAATAACGCTTACCATTTTCGGTTGTATGCGGAAAGGGGCAAGCAACTGCCACCTCTCCGCTTTCGTTGGCGGAGTTAAAATCTACTTCTTGAAAGAAGTTTTCAAAAATTCTCAATTAACTCACCATCTTTCTTAGGCGTTTCGCCTATTAAATAATTTCGGTATCTTTTTCTAAACTAACGGCACCTTTTGTGGTTGGGAAGAAATCTGTAATGTTCACATATGGTTTAGCGGCATCTTTTGGATTTGGTTTGTGGCGAACTTTAACGACAAGGGTTTTACCTTTAATATCATCTAAGAACTCAGTTAAGGTTTCGTATGCACTATCCACGGGGATACCCACCGCTTTAGATAAACCATTAACTAACCAAGCAAAGTTATCGCTCGACTTAATGTTAGTGAACACTTTACGACCACCATTAACGCTATCCACGTCTTTGCGAATAGTGAACGCAATGCGGGAAACTTCAACACCATCTACAACGGAAACTGCATCAAAACTATCGACGAATACTTCGTATTTACCTTCGGGTAAAACCGAATATGTTCTTTCAACTACTCCAACTTTAATTAATGCCATAATTATTTACCACCTTTTTTAGTTTTTGCTTTTGATTTAATCATCTTAGCGACTGCTTTTTTACCATACTTAGCGACTGCTTTTTTCCCGTATCCAATACCTTTTGGCATATTATTTGCCCTCCGTGGTTTTATTGATTGTTGCGTCTTTGTTTACGATTGCTGGGTTATTAATCTTAATTTTTGGATTGAATAATCGAAGTCCTCTTAACCAACTAATTAGTTTTTTCATTTTTAATTCCTCTTTCAACGATTTCTCGTTCTTGTTTAAAATGTTTTTCCATTTTCTTCACAAATGATTTGACGGCGTTTAATGGTAATGCCAATGTATCTAAACCAATAATAAGCATATCGTTATAGACAATACGACGAAGGATAAATGACTTACCTTTGTCTTTACCGAAGTCGCCTAATTTTGCAAGCACAACTACATTTGCAAACTTGCTATTGCCCGTTTTCTTTAGCAATATGAAACCTGCGTCAATGTAATCTTTTCCAATTTTTGGAGTAGGCATTTTGTCTTCGATAAATCGGTAATCACGACTAATGTCTTTGCCGTCGATAACCTCAAACATAGCACGGATAATAACCTCATCTAAGATAAACTCACGATAGGTTTTGTTAATCGTATCAAACGACATAATACTGATATCGTTATCACGAGTAAACTTATAATAAAACTCAAAGTCGTAATTCTTGTCCTTATGAAAGAACACGTGGTCGGATAACTTTTTAAAACGTTTATGTCTAACTAAATCTTTAATCATTGATTTTCAAGACCTCCTTAATCTTTTCAAATACATTTTCTAACGAATTTTGTGGTAGGTCTTTCCAACTTTCAACACCATACTTACGTTTTGATTGTTGGTCAACCATAGTAATCAAGGCAATTAATTCTTTGTTTGTCTTATTGACCTCAATTAAATCGCCCATCATTTTAATAAGTTTGTTGACTTTTTCTAATCGTTGGGCAGAAATATCTACGCCTTTGTCTAAGTAATCGTGCAACGCCATACCATAACTATTTTTTAGTAATACCTCATTTTCAAAAATGTGTGTATTATCCTTGATAACTGAGACCTTGTGGTCTTCGTCAAAGTGTAAGGCGGTAAGCACTTCATACTCGAAGTCGTCTCGCATAATCGGTTTTAAACCAATCTTGCTTACTTTCATCTTGCCCGTTTCACTCGCCGCTGCCTCATACTTAATCTTACTCCTCACGGTCGTAATAATATGGATGCCTTGGTCTGCGGTTAGGGCGTGATACAACTTTTTAATGATGGGGTTGATTTTTTGCCAAGTTGCGAATTGTCCTC
>Ga0105102_10000102_pt1 | contig 20749 bp, 32 predicted proteins | sample PPLLaktember2015_FD_87032 | JGI IMG/M metagenome (GOLD analysis project Ga0105102, IMG submission 87032) | Freshwater sediment microbial communities from Prairie Pothole Lake near Jamestown, North Dakota, USA - PPLs Lake P7 Core (6) Depth... | ecosystem: Environmental > Aquatic > Freshwater >...
GCTTGGTTCGAACAGCACCTACATCTTCCCAGAAATGGGCTTCAGCATCGAAAAGGTTACCGTATCTGCAAAGACACGTGCCCTCAAGGCTGAATATTCGCTTGAACTTGCACAGGATCTGAAGGCAATTCACGGTCTTGATGCTGAAACAGAACTCAGCAACATCCTCTCGGGTGAAATCCTTGCTGAAATCAACCGTGAAGTTGTTCGCTCGATCATCATCACTGCCGAGCGCGGTGCTGCTGACGGTACAACAACTGCTGGTATCTTCGATCTTGATACCGATTCAAACGGCCGTTGGTCAGTTGAAAAGTTCAAGGGTCTTCTGTTCCAGATCGAACGCGAATGCAACCAGATTGCTAAGCAGACACGTCGTGGTAAGGGTAACATCATCATCTGCTCGTCAGATGTTGCTTCAGCCCTTCAGATGGCTGGTGTTCTGGATTATGCTCCAGCGCTTAACAGCAACAACCTAAACGTTGATGATACCGGCAACACCTTCGCTGGTGTTCTGAACGGTCGTATCAAGGTTTATATCGATCCATATGCAGGCACCAACTTCTTGGTTGTTGGCTACAAGGGTTCGAATGCCTTTGATGCAGGTCTGTTCTACTGCCCATACGTTCCGCTTCAGATGGTTCGTGCTGTTGATCCTAACAGCTTCCAGCCAAAGATCGGCTTCAAGACACGTTACGGCATGGCACCGAATCCATTCGCTAAGGGTACAACTGCAGCCGATACGACTGCAACTCTTGAGCAGGATTCGAACAAATACTATCGTCGCGTTCTTGTTAACAACCTTATGTAATAAGAGTTGGTTAACCAACCACAAACTGAGGGAGGGGGATCGAAAGGTCTCCCTCCTTTTTTTATGTACAATATAAATAAACTGTGTTATAATGATCATATCAGCTTTAAGGTAATACTATAGTGGTTAAGTCAACAAACCCCAATTTCCTATCACCACTGAGTTACAAGTTCGTGTTGGCTCGTACTCCCAATCTGAACTTTAACGTACAGACGGTTCGTCTACCTGGTATGACTCTGTCATCAACAGAGACTGCCACACCGTTTGTTTCTATTCCTAATTCTGGTAAGATTACATATTCACCACTGACTATAACATTCCGTGTGGCCGAAGATATGACCGACTATCTTGAGATCCATAACTGGATGAAGGGTCTTGGTTCTCCTACTGATTTCACCGGATATGCCAATCTACAAAACAGTTCCGCTGGACTATACTCTGATGCAACTCTTGTCATCAACAACAGTCGCCGACTTGGAAATATCTCGGCAAAGTTTATTCAGTTGTTCCCTATCGATATCTCGGATCTACAGTTTACTACCATGGACGTTGACGTAAACTATATTGAATGTACAGTAGATTTCCGCTTCCTAAGCTACGAAATAGGTGTACTTAATTCATAATTCGTGATATAAAGGTTATTATGAAGATAGATGATATATACGTACAGTGGGAGCAAGACTCCCACATCGACCGTTCAGAACTCGGTAACGAGGCACTGAATATCCCCAAACTCCATCACAAGTACTTCAAGATCTTTACGAATGAACGTCTAGTTCTTCGTAAGTATGAAGCTGAATTTAAACAACTGAAGCTTGCCAAGAACGAGTTCTTTACTATGGGTCCTACCGAGGCAACTCATGCCAAGGGTTGGAAGCTTCCACCTCAGGGCAAAATCATCCGTTCAGACGTGAATAACTATATAGAGGCGGATCAAGAGGTGATTAATATGTCGTTGCGTATTGGTGTCCAACAAGAAAAGATCGAGCTTCTAGAATCGATCATTAAATCCCTGACAGGCCGCGGCTTCAATATCAAAGCGGCGATTGAATGGGAAAAGTTCAAGGTAGGTATCTGATGTATTTTTATCAAGCACAATGGTGGGATGATGGCGATCAGTTTGGAAAATTGCGACAAACTCGTGAAGAAGCCATTGCCGATCTGGCTGCTATGGGTTGTCCGGTAGACGAACTAGTCGACACTGGTTTACATGTGCCAATGTATAATCCTGGTATGGGATACGGCATTGCAGTCACTAGAGTTTAAGAATGGCAGATGTCCACCTAAAATACATCAATAGTGTACACATAAAGGTATGTGCAGATCCGTCAACCATCATGGAGTTGTCGGATCAATTAACGTTCTACGCCGATAACTATAAATGGCATCCTAAGTATAAGGCCAGGATGTGGGATGGTAAGATACGGTTAGTGAATAACCTATCTGGTACAGTATATGCCGGCATGGCACAGAGAATCAAGAAGTTCTGTGATGCACGTGGATACACACTGACTTTTGATGATGAACTAGTATATGCCAACGTATCTGAACATGAATTAACTGAATTCATCAAAACTCTAAACATCCCAGAGAAGTATCAGATCCGTGACTATCAGTTCAAGGCAATTCTAAAATGTATTAGATCCGGTCGTAGAACACTGGTAAGTCCTACGTCATCTGGTAAGTCTCTCATGATCTACATTGTTATGAGATGGTATCAACAACACAAAGGCCTAATCATCGTTCCTACGATCGGCCTCGTCGGGCAAATGGAAAGTGACTTCAGAGATTATGGATACTTTGGTGATGTACACGTTAGTACTGGTGGTCTTAGCAAATCTAATGATATCCCTGCTGAACTTGTCATTACTACTTGGCAGTCGCTCAACAATGGCAAAAACAAAATGCCAAAGCAATGGTACGGCCAATTCGGGTGCGTGTTTGGAGATGAAGCTCACGGATGCAAGGCAACGAGCCTCGTACAAATCCTATCTAGCCTCGAAGCCTGTCGTTATCGCTTCGGCTGCACAGGAACGCTGGATGGACACGCTCTCAACGAAGCAACCATCGAAGGACTCTTCGGCCCACAGTATAGATCGACGACAACCGTCCAGTTGATGGAGGATGGACATGTTTCGAAACTTAAGATCAAGTGCATCATACTGAAGTATCCTGACGATGAAAAGAAACTGTTCCACACGACGGTTAACAAGAAGAAGAAAACCTACCAGGAAGAGATTGACTATCTGGTAAACAATGAGAAACGTAATAAGTTCCTCAAGAATCTGACACTGTCACTCAAGGGAAACAAGCTACTATTCTTCAGGATTATTGACCATGGAAAACTATTACATACCGCCATTAGTTCAGTGTCTGACCATAATGTTTTTTACATTGATGGTAGTGTATCAGGCGTGGACCGGGAAAGTATCCGTCGCGCTATTGAAGATGAGGAGAATGCTGTCCTCATTGCGTCGCTAGGAACCACATCAACCGGTGTGAGTATCAACAAGCTTCACCATATGATTGCTGCATCTCCATCCAAGTCAAAGATCAAGGTACTTCAGTCAATTGGTCGTATGCTACGTATGCATGCAGAGAAGGATGTGGCAATTCTCTATGATATAGTTGACGACCTATCCTACAAGTCTCAGACTAACTTTACATTGAACCATTTCTTGGAACGATGTAAGATCTACGATGCCGAGAAGTTCGATTACGAAATTTACAATGTGAGGTTATAATGATTAGAATTTATACTTTGGTTAACGGTGAGCAGATCATTGGTAACCAAGAAAGCACTAGCGGCGGTGTTCATATTCATCACCCGTTCTATGTTATGGAAATACAAGATAAACATAGCATTATACTAATAAATGTGTGTACATTTACCGACCAACAGTATATAGTGGTACAAGATAAGCACATAGTCTTTTCAATTCCAGCCAGTGAAAGCATGACTCGTTACTACGAGGCTTTTGTAGCATCCAGCAAAAATACTGATACAACAAAGATGATCAATGCTGCTATCAAGGATATTGAGAATATGGAAGAGAATATGCAGGAGCTTATCTCTAAAAGACTCGTAGGCGGGTCAACAATCAACTAAGGATATACTATGAACGAGTCAATGCCCAACCCGGCCAAAAAGAAGAAGGCCAATAACTACATCGATAACAAGAAGTTCTACACAGAGATGGTAGTATACCGTCGACTCTATGAAGAATCTCTTGAAGCCGGTGAGAAACGTCCTCTCGTATCTAGGTACATTGGTGAGTGTATCATGCTCATTGCCACACGACTGGCAACTCGGCCAAACTTTGTCGGGTACTCTTATAAGGATGAGATGATCTCTGATGGCATTGAGAACTGTCTAGCATATCTCCATAACTTTAATCCTGAAAAGTCGACTAACCCATTCGCATACTTTACTCAGATTATCTACTACGCTTTCCTTCGTCGTATTCAAAAGGAAAAGAAGCAACTATACATCAAGCATAAGAGCTTTGAGAACAGCATGATCATGAATACGCTGGTCGACATGGCACCTGAAGATCGAACACACTACTCTGCAGCCTTTATAAATGTATCTGAGAAACTTGGTGAATTGGTGGAGAAGTTTGAAGCCAAAAACATACCAGTATCAAAGCCTAAAAAGGGCATAGAAATATTTATCGAAGGTGATGAAAATGAAGCTTAATAATATTCCAGTTTTAATCCAACAACTTGCTGAGAATGCACTGGACTTAAAGACTCCAGAACACATCCGCTACAATTATATGATTTCATTAGAAAATATTCGTGCGTATTGTGATAAGACACTGCGTGAATACAATGATAAGAGTAAGGCTGGTCGTTAATGAAAATTGCTTTAATCACGGATACCCACTGGGGTGCACGTGGGGATAGTCCTGCGTTCGCAGAGTATTTTAATCGGTTCTACTATGATCACTTTTTTCCATATCTTGCAGACAACGGTATCACCAACATCTTCCATCTTGGTGATATTGTAGATCGTCGTAAGTATATCAACTTTGTCACTGCTCGACACCTACGTAAGTTCGTACAGCATTGTGACTCATCAGGAATTAGACTCGATGTAATCATCGGGAACCATGACACCTCGTTCAAGAATACGAATGAGGTAAACTCAATGAAGGAGCTCTTTGAGCATTCAACCTATGATATCAACTACTATGATAGCCCAACTGTTGTTAATCTCGGTGGTACCGATATCGGTGTACTTCCTTGGGTATGTTCTGGAAACTATGATGAGAGCATGGAGTTCCTACAAAATACCCCCGCACAAATCCTTTTTGGCCACCTCGAAATCGCCGGTTTCGAGATGTATAAAGGTGCAGTAAATGACCACGGATTCGAATCTAAAATTTTTGATAAATTTGATCTCGTGTGTTCTGGCCATTTTCATCATAAATCTACTCGTGGTAATATCAATTATCTGGGAGCTCCTTATGAAATGTCTTGGTCTGATTATAATGACAGTCGGGGATTTCATATATTTGATACGGAAACGAGGGAACTGACATATATTCAGAACCCACTGAAGATGTTCAATAAGATCCACTATCATGACCAGGATAAGACTCTGGATGAGCTGATGAATGTCAACTGGGATTATTACAAGGGGTCATATGTCAAACTGATCGTCCACACCAAGACCAATCCTTACTGGTTTGATATGTTCGTTGACAAGATCGAGAAGGCTGGTGTGCTGGATCTGCAGGTCGTAGATGATAACCTGAACCTTCAGATGGAGGACGATGGCGATATTGTCAATGAGGCCGAGGATACACTTACGGTTCTGAGCAAGGTTGTTGACCAAGTTGAGTCACGAGTCGATAAAAAAGTGTTGTACAATTTCCTCAGTTCACTGTATAATGAAGCTTTGAGTGTGGAGTAATCATGATTCTATTTAAAACTGTTCGTTGGCAGAACATGCTGTCGACCGGCAACCAGTTCACAGAGGTGGCACTGGATCGTAGTAAGTCAACATTGATCGTCGGGGAAAACGGGGCTGGTAAGTCTACGATCCTCGACGCACTGTCGTTTGCTCTGTACGGTAAGCCGTTCCGTAACATCAATAAGCCACAACTCGTCAATTCTATGACACAGAAGAAGTTAGTTGTAGAATGCGAGTTTATGGTGGGATCTAAGCATTTTTGTGTTAAACGCGGCATTAAACCTCAAATCTTCGAAATCTATCAAAATGGTGAAATGATAAATCAAAATTCATCCGCCAGGGATTATCAAGAGTATCTTGAGAAGAGTATTTTGAAATTAAGTTTCAAGAGTTTTGGCCAAATTGTCATTCTCGGCAGTGCAAATTACTTGCCGTTCATGCAATTGCCTGCACATGCTCGCCGTGAGGTCATTGAGGATCTTCTGGATATCCAGATCTTTACTACGATGAACAACCTCCTCAAGGAGAAGATCACTACTAATAAGTCAGCAATCACTGATACCGACTACCAGATCAACCTGATTGAGAATAAGGTTGAGATGACCCTAAAGCATATCAACTCACTGAAGACCAACAACGATCATTTGATCCGCCAGAAGGATGAGATGATCAAGGAGATCGATACGCTGGTGTGTCAGGCAGAACATGACATTGCCGTGCAGAACGGTATCCTAGATATACATTCTGCTAAGATAGCAGATGCCGAGAAGGTCGCGAACAAGAAGTCTAAACTGGTAGAGTTGGAGAGTCAACTTGAGAGCAAGGTACGTACTCTCAAGAAGGAGATTCGATTCTATCATGACAATGATAGTTGTCCGACGTGCCGTCAGGGTATCGACCACGACTTCAAGAACGAGACAGTTACAGATCGCCAGTCTAAGGAACAGGAGATCACTGATGCCTTGGTCAAGATTGAGGATGAGATTACCACAATCAATACTCGCATTACTGAGATCACTGCAATCAATAAAGAGATCACGGCTATCAACACAAAGATCACCGAACTCAACTCTGACATCCGATCGTGGAATTCTAGTATTTGCACACTAGAACAGGAGATCAAGAATCTTAAGAAGAACACGACAGTCATTGATGAAAGTAACGAAGATCTTAGTGTACTTAATAGCCAACTTAGTGTACAACAGAAACATAAGGAAGAACTGGCCAACGAGCGTTCAGTGATCGAGGTTGCAGGTGTCCTGCTCAAGGACTCTGGTATCAAGACACGAATCATTAAACAGTATGTACCTATTATGAACAAGTTGATTAATAAATACCTCGCGGCCATGGACTTTTTTGTCCAATTTGAACTGGACGAAAACTTCAATGAAAAGATTAAATCACGTTTTAGAGACGAGTTCTCTTATGCATCTTTCTCCGAGGGCGAGAAAAGTCGTCTTGATCTTGCTCTTATGTTTACCTGGAGGGCTATTGCTAAGTTGCGTAATTCTGCTTCCACCAATCTTCTTATCTTGGATGAAGTCTTCGACTCGTCATTAGATACCTCTGGTAATGACAATCTTATGGATATACTATCAAATATAACAGATGGAAATATCTTTGTTATTAGTCATAAAGGTGATCAGCTCTATGATAAATTCCATTCTGTTATTAAATTTGAAAAACATAGCAATTTTTCAGTAATAAAACAAGAGAAACAAGAGAAAGTATAAAATGACAAGATTTATTTGGGTACGAGATCATGAAAAAGTTGATCACTATATCAATGTTAGACACATTGAGCGTGTGACAAAGGTTCCAGCACAGGGAAGTTACGCTGGTTCAGGGTACATCATAATGAACAAGGGTAAAGAAATTTCTCTGTCTACGGAAACGTATGATACCGCCGATGAAGTGATCGCCAAGATCCAGATGGCAATGGCATGATCGTATCTATCCTAGATAGGACCAACCCGATCCTACGTGAGGTGATGCCGGCGTTCGACTTCAAGAACCCGGTTGTGGATCCTGGTCAACTTTATATAGATTTGGCCGAGACCATGCGTGAGAATGATGGCATGGGTCTTGCAGCTAACCAGATCGGTGTGCGTACACGTGCATTCGTGATGCGAGCAGAGGAAATCATCGGTGTCTTTAACCCTCGTGTGGTGGATATGTCATCAGAGACGGTTATGCTCGAGGAAGGCTGTCTATCGTATCCCAATCTTTTCGTAAAGATCAAGAGGCCGAAGAGCATCAAGGTCCGCTTCACTACACCTGATGGCGAGACGGCTACTAAGACATTCACTGGCATGACTGCTCGTGTATTCCTCCATGAAATGGATCATCTAGATGGTATCGCACATACATCACGTGCTAACACGTATCATCTTGAACAGGCTAGGAAGCTTGTCAAGAAGTTGAAGAATAAGTCATTAGGTGGGTTGCCGGTGATTAGCGCCGCGGCACAAGAATTTATTGATGCACTACAAAGTTAGTGTACATTAATGTCAATGTGTGATAGATTGAATAATACAATAAGGAGAATATAATGAGTGCAGATTGGGTACGTGATATTGGTGTTATGCACAGGTACTACCAAGTAAACGAAAAGGTTTTTGATTTTGATAAGGAGAAGCTCAAGCAGTTTCTTGAATTCCGTATGGCATTTCTTGATGAGGAACTAACCGAGACTAAGAATGCCGTACGTGATAATGATGCCGAAGAGATTGTTGATGGGCTGATTGACCTTTGTGTTGTTGCTATTGGTACATTGGATGCAATGGGTATCGATAGTTATAATGCATGGGATCGTGTCCTTCGTGCAAACATGGCCAAGGAAGTTGGTGTGAAGGCAAGCAGGCCGAATCCTCTTGGATTGCCGGATCTCATCAAGCCGGCTGGATGGGAAGCGCCATCACACGCCGGCAACCATGGATTGCTGGCACGGCTGAAGTAATGAGGTACTTCCTGTGGTGGCCAGGTTATTTGATATTGGCATTCGGGTATTTTTTCCCGGGCGAATGGGGAAAAACCCGGTCAGTATCAAAGAGCGGCCGCCGCTGGAAGTACCGTGATAACATTGCACCGTTCATATCACTTTTGTTTTATATTCCGGTGTGGTTGTCATGGATCGGTGCACTACTAAAATAACTGTGTACAATATTCTAAAACTGTGTATAATGGATATATCAACCAATGAGAAGGTACCACGATAATGTCTATTACAACCCTTGCTCGTCAAAAAGGTACGTATCTTGGCCGGTTCATTATCCGCGGTGATATTATGGATTTTGAACCTGCCATGACTCGTTCACAGTATTTGGCTATGGGCGATATCGTGTACTTCATGTATGTCAACGACCGGCTAGCCAAGATCGGAAAGGCTGGTGGTGCAAGCGGTTGGTATAGCCGTTTTAATCAATACAAGAGAGGTCGCGAAGGCGATGCCACTAACTGTCGTATCATGGATGTCATGGAAGCAGTAGAAGAATCTCACATTGAAGTTTACGGTATCTCTTCACCTCGACGTGAGATCGAACAGGTGTGTCCACTTACCGGCGAAACTTTTACCGTTATGGTTGAGACTCATCGTGAATTGGAACGCAACCTGACGAACCGGTATCTTGATGAAGAACCGGCACACGATCTTCCGTTCTGCAACCAACTCAATTAAGTGTGTACATATTATGAAAACTGTGGTAGATTTAAATTATGACTGAACGTGAACTAAATAACTTTCTTCGTGACACCGTTGAATCACTTGGAACCCGAAATACCTCTGGTAAGTTTATCACCGAGAGGAATATTAAAAAGGGTGAATTCCAGCATTCTGACAATAAAAGAAAGTTCATAAAAAAAGATAATAGGACTGAACAGCAGCGTATTGCAAACGCTGACTGCATTCTCCTTGAATATATTCTTGTAGAAGAGGGATTGGTTCTTCCGCCTACTCATAAATTGCATGATTTTGGCGTAGATATCTATAGAATAGATAACAAAGATCTTCAGGGACCTTATTATTGGCCAACTATGGCCAATATTGAGTGGATGGAAGAAGGTATTGCATCTGGTAGGTTAACACATTTCATGTTCACCAGGATGCACCGTCCTTATGAAGGTATTCCTCTTAAGGCTGACGATCCAGTCAGATTTGAATATCTTAAACTTGTCCCGGCACGGACCGTGCTTGACAACCTTGAAGATTATCGTAAAAAAGATGGAACAATTGTTAAAAGGTATCGTGTACTATGACCAATGAACGTGAATCAGTAAAAGTCCTGCGTGAGTGCATTGAACTGCAACTCAAGAAGTCTCAGGACTATCAGAACCCTAACTCAAACGTACTTCAAGCGATGCATTATCGTCGTGGTGTCGACTCGATCCATGATACTATGCATGGCAAGATGCTTCGTGCACAGTCTCTGCTTGAGTCTGGCGAGACTGCCAACTTTGAGTCTCTTGAAGATACCTACAAAGATCTGATCAACTATGCCAGCTTTGCCGTGTCGTATATCCGTGGCAAGATGGAAGGTCAGTCAGTAACTCGTGATTATCTCAACCGGCTTAAGGTGGTGAAGTAATGCTTAAGGTTTCCGACATTCGTCAGCACTTCATCAACGAACTTGCTGCTGAGAACTTTGTCACTGATAAAACCGGCGTCAAGACTATTGAGATGATCGGTGCAAACTTCGAAGCAGATCGACCAACAATCTTTGGCGAAGTCAATGAAGAGTACGTAGAGCGTGAGCTTGATTGGTACAAGTCGATGTCTCTGTACGTCAAGGATATTCCTGGTAAGACTCCTGCCATCTGGGAACATGTTGCCTCTACTGAAGGCAAGATCAACTCCAACTACGGTTGGGCAATCTATCATAACGATAACGGACTGCAGTATCTAAACGTCCTTAAAGAGCTGCATACTAATCCTAATAGTCGTCGTGCTGTGATGATCTATACTCGACCTACCATGTGGGACGACTACAATCATAATGGCATGAGTGACTTCATGTGCACTAATGCCGTGCAGTACATGATCCGTGATGAACGGTTGATTGTTGTAGTTCAGATGCGTTCTAATGATGTTGTCTTCGGGTATCGTAATGACTATGCATGGCAGAATTATGTTGCCGACCAGTTGTGTGACGATCTACAATTGTATCGTGAACCTAAGATCATCTGGAATGTCGGCAACCTCCACGTGTATGAGCGTCATTTTGATATGGTGAAGTAATGAACAAGTGGACACGCCGTTACCTTGATATGGCCAAGGAAGTTGCTACCTGGTCAAAGGATCCATCGGTAAAGGTTGGAGCCGTTGCTATTGGTTCTAAGGGCCAGATCCTCAGCCAGGGATACAACGGGTTTCCTCGCGGCATCAAGGACACTGACGATCGATATAATGATCGTGAGGAGAAGTATAAGTACGTTGTGCACGGTGAGATGAATGCAATCTATAATGCATGTCATAATGGTGTAGCACTTGAGGGTGCTACGTTGTATGTTGTCGGCCTTCCTGTGTGTTCTGAGTGTGCCAAGGGCATCATTCAGGTAGGAATCACCAAGGTTATCATGGAGTATCCTAAGGATATCTCTGAGACTTGGAGGGTTTCTATGAAGACAACTGAAAAGATGTTCAAGGAAGCCAGTGTGATGTTCCTGTGTCATGAAGAAGAATAATGGAAACCACACAATACTATGACGAGTATCTTCGATACTTTGAACTGGCCAAGGATCAGCAAGCCAAGTGTAACCTAGGCACTATTCCTTATATTCTCAGCGAGATGGATGATGATCTACTAGAGAATGTGCACTTATATGATGTTGTCAACCGCAAGTTGGCAGGTTTCTCTCAGATCGTAAACGATGTGTTCTATGGTTGGACTCCTGAACATCCATACTGGCACAAGATGGAACAGGGACTCCATACGCGCGAACGTGGGTACATTGCCCGCGATTGGACAGGCAGGCACACTTATTTTAGCCCCCCAGAATGGCTTTATGTCTTTCTGTTACATCGCATCACTGGGTCTGGCATTAATTACTCGAAGAAGCCGTCTGGATACCACAACACAATCCTTCCACACTTATACGAATGCAATTCAATCGAAGACATGGTTCGTCGGTTGAACAATTATCCATATCCATTCTATACGTCGGTAGGATATCAGTTCCCAGCTTTCCCTAAGATTCCTGAGGGTAAGAACTATAGGAAGGCCGGCGATTACTACTTGTCTGAGTTTGCGCCGAAGCTTTGCCGTGAACTAGCTGAGTGGCTTGAAGGATCTAATGCCAAGAGGGATCTTCGTGAGATCGGTGAATGGATGTTTGCATGGAACCAAAGACATGGCCTTCGTGTCTATCGATTCCAGTACGCTGCATTCATTGCTGATATTGCTGACTGGTATCCTCAGTATGTCAACAAGGAAAGCATGTTCTACTACGGTACGAATGCTGTTGAGTGTATCTCGTATCTAGCAATCAATACTAACAGAGTGAAGCAGGAAGTATTCCTGGATAACGTTATGGAGAAGATCTATGCCGATACAGGTGCCTATCCCTATGATGCAGAAGACGTCTGTTGCGATTTCATCCGATGGGTTGAAAACTATGTCAAACCAGGATCAGACTACAATCACCTATGCTTTGATTCCGTGTGGTCTTCTTGCAGAATTAAGGACCATCCTTACGGACGGCAAAGAGCGATGCTTGATCTGGGCTTAGTAGATACGTTTAATGGAATGACCAACCACCCATCAGACGGCTATATAATAGATAAAGCTGGTCTGAGTGTGGATCAGTACAAACAACTGGTAAGGAATATGGCATGAGTCATGATAAACATGTTGTAGATGGTTATAACAAGGATGTTGGATATCGCAGTTGGCAAGGTGCCAAGGATTTTTATCTAGAACTGGCCGGAACATGGTCTGATCCTTATCCTGATCCTGTCGTTACGGTTCACGACGGTGTTCGGTGTGTCCGTGATGATCTTATCACAGGAACCAAGGTACGCGGTGGTGACTGTCTGATGTCAAAAATCAATCAATCGACTATTGTGTATGTCCAGCCACGTACGGGTCTTGCCGGTGTCTCTATCCTTGATGTTGCCAAACGTTATGATAAGAAGGTCAAGCTATTCATGCCTTCTGCCAAGAGAATCTCGCACCATCAGGCATGTTGCATTGAGCGTGGTGCAGAGGCATCGTTCCATCGTATTGCTGCAATGCCGAACCTAAACAAGATTGCCAGTGACTGGGCTAATACACAGGATGATGCATTCTTTGTCCCTCTTGGTCTAAAGCATGAACTTGTGACTGCCGGTATCGTCAAGGCTGCATCTAAGATCCCAGAACCTGATGAGGTTTATGTTGCCATCTCGACCGGCGTTCTTTCGAGAGCAATGCAGATTGCATGGCCGAATGCCAAGTTCCATTCGGTTGCTGTGTCACGTAACCTGAAGGCTGGTGAACTTGGCCGCGCCAATGTTATCTCTGAACCGATGCCTTTCCAACAGAGTGAGAAGGCTGGCAACCTTCCACCGTTTCCTTGCATAGATACGTATGATGGTAAGGTATGGAAGTACATTCCTAAGAATACCGGCCGCAACATCCTATTCTGGAACGTAGGATCAGAACCAGTTCTCAATGATCCTACCATTTACGATCGCGTAAATAGTTACCGTGATTGGCCAAAAAATGATGTACATTATGCCGCCCTTGATGTATAGTGAATAATATGAGAACGCTCGTCACCTCCCCATTCACCCATGTCTCCTCCAACATCCATTCGCATCGTGCTGCTCAGGCGGCGATCTATGCGAACCAGTTGGAGGAGATTGGATACGATGTACACCTAGATCGTACCGGTGACATTCATCCTGACATCAATTCCTTTGATGAGATCTACGTCTACCACGGCAATGACTGGGGTGGATCTCTCAACCTATTCGGCGGCATGAAGAACTATGGTGGTATCGACAACTTGATCCGATACTCACAGTTCAAGGGCAAGGTCCATTCTCTGTGGATAGATCATCCTAAGTACTCTGAGATGCTGCAGCCACGTATGAAGGGCGAGATCCATCCTGATTGGGTAAAGGTTGACTGGGAAAATCTAAAGCGTATCGAGAATACAGCCATAACTATCAAGAATATCACACACACGGGCAATGTGGTCGCCGGCGATAGTCATGCTATCTGCATGTACCGTCCAGGTTGGCATGTCAACTCGGTTCCTTTTAAGACACTACACGGTGCACTGAAGGAAGGCCTTGATAGCTTTATCAAGCCCGATAGTAAGGTTGCTGAGTTCTACTTCGGTAACATCGATCTGCGCCACCACCTGATGCGTCAGACTAATCCTGAAGAAGCAACAAGAGCTCTTGCGCGCAAATATTATAACCAGTTGTTCAATCTTGATATTGATAAAGTATACGCATATGAACTACTTCCTGTCGAGAATGAATCTCGTGCACTTCCTAAGACTGGTTACTACAAGGGTACTCCGTTCCTTGGTGACTGGGCAAGTCGTGAGACAGTTCGTCTGATCTTCAAGAATGAGATGAAGACACAGTGTATGTCTAGTCATGTTAACTTCATTGAGTGGACTGACTATCTGAAGAATGACAAGGGTGAACTTGACTTTGCTCACATGGAGAAACCCAAGTCAGTCCACCTTTCACGAGCATCGTATCCACATTGGCAAGGAAGGAAATGGTCTGGATTACCTGAAACTAAACCCACAACTATAGAGGACTTTTTTATATAATGAGTACATCAGGCAAATACCTACAAGATTTAATTCCATCTGGCATTTTAAATCAGCAGCCCTATAATATCGAGTATAAATATAACGAAGGCGAATCAATCAAAGAGATTCAGTCTTACATCGATGCTACCTATGGTCAGCACTATTCCCAAAACAAATATCAAGCAACAGAATTCATCATTGATGCAGGTCATGGAACCGGCTTCAATATTGGGAATATGATGAAATACACCCAACGCTATGGTCGTAAGGGTGATCCAGCAGAATGGCGTAAGGACCTCATGAAGGTTATTCATTACGCCATTATCCAACTTAACGTTCATGATAATGAAAACAAGGAATAATTATGGGAATTGAAATCAACGTACCAATCGAGAAGCTTCGTGAACGAAAGCTTTTCATCGCTGCACCTATGTATGGTGGTCAGTGCCAGGGCATGTTTGCCCGCTCGATCGCCGATCTCTCGGCTCTCTGTACCCACTATGGAATTCAGGTTCGATTTTACTTTCTGTTCAATGAGTCGCTGATTACTCGTGCACGCAACTACTGTGCTGATGAGTTTATGCGTTCAGGTGATACACATCTGATGTTCATTGACTCTGACATTGGTTTCAATGCCAATGATGTTATCGCTCTGATGGCTCTACAGTCAGAAAATCCTGATGATGACAACTACGATATCATTGCAGGTCCTTATCCCAAGAAGTGCATCAGTTGGGAAAAGATCAAAATGGCAGTTGATAAGGGATTTGCAGACGAAGATCCTAATACTCTTGAAAAGTATGTAGGTGACTACGTCTTCAATCCTGCTGGTGGTGCCGGTGAGATTCCTCTTGGTGAGCCGGTAGAAGTTCTAGAAGCTGGCACCGGATTCATGATGATCCGGCGTAACACCTTCGAGAAGTTTGCAGTAGCATATCCTCATCAGAGTTACAGGCCAGATCATGTTCGCACTGAACACTTTGACGGCAGTCGCGAGATTATGGCATTCTTCGATACTCCAATCGATCATAAGCGTACACATCTTAACGAGGAGTTGCGCCTTTTCCTTGGTGCTAACCCAGATGCTACCAATGATCAGATTCTAGAGTTTGTCAAAGACCCGAATGCTGGTTCACGTGAGTTCTCGAAGCGCTATCTGTCTGAAGACTATATGTTCTGTCAGTGGGTACGTAACGCTGGTATGAAGGTATGGTTGTGCCCATGGATGCAGTTGCAGCATGTTGGTATGTACGTCTTCGGTGGTTCATTGGTTGACTTGGCTCAGATCGGTGCCTCGGCTACTGCTGATCCTAGTGCACTCAAAAAGAACAAGAAGTAAAATAGTGATGTACACTTATCCGCAGTCATGTTATACTGGTAAATGACTGCGGATAAGTCCCTTTCAACATGGAGAATATATTATGAAGCTTAACTCAAATACCACACAGATCCTCAAGAACTTCTCGTCTATCAATCAGAACATTATGATCAAGCAGGGTAATCAGGTTCGTACCATCTCGCCTACGAAGTCTGTCCTTGCTCGCGCATTCCTCACACAGGAATTTGATGCAACCTTTGCCATCTATGACCTCAGTCGCTTCCTCGGTACTGTCTCGCTGTTCAATGAACCTGAGCTTACTCTGAAGGAAACTTATGTTGAGATTGCTGAGGGTAATAACAAGTTCAAGTATGCATTCAGTGACCAGTCGCTGATCATGGTTGCACCTGACCGTGATATTGAACTGCCAAATCCTGAAGTTCGTTTCCAGCTCACTGAGGATGCTCTGGGTCGTGTCATGAAGGCATTGAGTGTATCACAGCTTCCTGATATCGCTGTCACTGGTATCGAAGGTCGTATCCTCCTGCAGGCTGTGGATACTAAGGGTGCAACGAATGACTCGTTCAGTGTAGAGGTCGGTGAGACCGATGCAAACTTCCGTATGGTATTCCGTTCGGATAATATCAAGTTGATCCCAGGTAAGTATGACGTATCCATCTCGTCAAAGGGTCTCAGCCACTTCAAGGGCGAGACTGTAGAATACTGGATCGCAGTGGAGAGTAACTCTAAGTACGACGGTTAATCCAGCTGTAGCGCTGGCGTATAAGTGGCACCCTCGGGTGGAGCGGTCGATACGAAAAGGCGACACCGGACCTCGTAACCGGTACCTTATTATGATGGAGATATATTATGCTTGAAGAGTTTTTGTGGACGGAAAAATACCGGCCCAAGTCAATCCAGGACACTATCCTGCCTACTCATCTGAAGACTGTATTCCAACAGTTCATCGACCAGAAGAATATCCCTAACCTCATCCTATCTGGGTCAGCTGGTGTCGGTAAGACCACGGTTGCTCGAGCTATGTGTGAGGAACTGGGTTGTGACTATATCGTTATCAACGGTTCTATGAACGGTGGTATCGATACTCTACGCAATGACATTTCTCGTTTTGCTTCCTCCATCTCACTATCTGGTGGACGCAAGTATGTCATCCTAGATGAGGCTGACTATCTCAACGCACAGTCTACCCAACCGGCTCTTCGTAACTTTATGGAAGAGTTCTCGGCTAACTGTGGCTTCATCCTGACCTGCAACTTCAAGGATCGCATCATCGAACCGTTGCAGTCACGTTGCTCCGTCATCAACTTCAAGATCTCTAAGGCAGAGATGGCTACCCTCGCATCTCAGTTCATGAAGCGTGTGGTTGTCATCCTTGAGAAGGAGAACGTGCCGTTCGAGAAGGCGGCGGTTGCTCAGGTTCTGAGTAAGCACTTCCCCGACTGGCGTCGCGTTCTCAATGAACTCCAGCAGTACTCTGCTACTGGTAACATTGACTCTGGTATCCTGTCAAACTTCTCAGACTCTGCACTCACCAAGCTTATCACGTACCTGAAGGACCGAAACTTCAGTGCGATGCGCAAGTGGGTTGCAGAGTCTGACATGGATACTACAGAGTTCTTCCGTGCCTTCTTTGACAAGGCGGAGGACTATATCAAGGCTAACTCCATCCCGGTCTTGGTCCTCCACCTTGCAAAGTATCAGTATCAGAACGCGTTTGCGGCTGATCCCGAGATTAATCTGACTGCCTGTCTCACCGAAGTCATGGCGGACTGCGAGTTCTTGTGACCTGGTTCAACAAGAACAAGACATGCGCCGTGTGTGAAGATAAGTATCCCAAGAGTGTGCCATTCCACGAGATGCGGGTAAATACCGATAGTGGTGTGGTATCTCTTGAGATATGTGAGAAATGTGCGGACTTCTTTGACAAGTCTGCCGAAGTGATTATGAAGGGCAGACAGAAAGATGAACCCATTTGATTTTGTAGCATCGATCAATTCCACTAAAAAGAACCTAATGAAAGGTACGGAGAACGATAAGCTAGCAGAGAAGACTTACAACGCATTCATTACTAACAAAGCACTATCCTACTTTGCTGACACCATTCAGCTCGCCAACATGATGAACGTTCATCATGGACTGGACAACAAGTTGCAATATTCCTTTCTAATAAATATTGTACGGCCCAGTAAACGATATTCGAAATGGGTAAAGAAAGATAAGGATAGTGATTTAGAGCTAGTAATGTCCTACTACGGCTATAACCGTCAAAAGGCCAAAGCCGCAATTAAGTTGCTTTCCCCAGATCAAATGAAAACAATAAAAAACAAACTTGATAAGGGTGGAGTCAAAAATGAACGTAGTCGATAGTTTAATCGAGGTAAGGCTCGGCGAGGAAGACGATTTCCTGAAGGTTCGTGAGACGCTGACACGTATCGGTGTTGCATCACGCAAGGACAAGACTCTGTACCAATCATGCCATATCCTGCACAAGCAGGGAAAGTATTACATCGTTCACTTCAAGGAACTCTTTGCTCTTGACGGTAAGCCATCTAACTTCTCTGAGGAGGATATGGGCCGTAGGAACGTAATCACGAATCTTCTGGTAGATTGGGGTCTGATCAAGTTGGCTGAGGATGGTAGCACAGCATCTCCGCTGACTCCACTGAACCAGATCAAGATCCTTCCCTTCAAGGAGAAGGATGAGTGGAACCTGGTGACAAAGTACAGCATCGGTCGTAAAAAGTAATCCATCTACATTTGCAAAACTAAATGCGCCCGGTTGATTCTGGGCGCATTTTTGTATGTACAATATTATGAAAAGAGTGTAGGATGAATCTATGATGATGAAAGGAACAAATATGATCACTAACCTCTGTGGTGGTTCGTTCGAACTGCGTACCGGTCGTCCATGGACTCATGGTATCAGCCCCTTCCGTGAACGCGAAACTCTGAAGCTTCGTTGGGAAAAGACCTGTCCGGTTAGCGGTCGCCACTTCTTCGAGATCGATGGTGTACAGTACTCTGCCAAGAAGATCTCCCCACGGATCGAAGATATTCAACAACACGGCTAAAATAGTTGTGTACAAAATCTCAGAACTGTGTATAATGGATATATCAACCAATGAGAAGGTATTCAAAATGTTCTTGACCCTTGCTGATATCGATGCCATGTTCCCTGAAACCAATGATGGTTCGTTGTACTCTGATCTGTACAAGGATGTATATGGTAGCCGCCCACGTTACGTCACGTTCGTGTCAATGCAGGAGTTTGACGAAGACTTTGCCTATCTAAACATGCAGGCCGAACGCCAGATCTCTGAACAGAAGGTCGAGCAGCATTATAACTTTGAGGCTTTCATTGCTCGGGTCGACGAGACGATGAAACTCGTTGAAGGTTCTACTCGCAATCGCGCCGTCGAGATCATTGCTGATGCTGAAGGCCTTAGTGCCGATGAGCTCAGCTTCTATGGATATGAGGTACTCGAGTATGAGCTCGGTATCAAGTTTGGTTCGATCAAACAGTGGTTGACGGAGGAAGCAAAATAGTTGTGTACATATTATCAAAGTTATGGTAGTATGAATAATAAGCTAAGGAGATACAACATGACTGACTTGGAGAAACTGAAAGCCGACCGGCGCGCCGCCCTTGACGTTGCTTACGCCGCCCGCGATGCCGCAGCTATCGCCGCCGCCGACGCATACGACGCCCACGCCGCCTCCGTTACCTACCTCGCCACCCTCGCCGCCTTCTACGCTGCCCTTGCAGCGCAAGAAAAGGAAACTGAACAATGACTGAGATCGAGAGATTAAGAGCCGCACGGGACGCAGCCCTCAACGCCATAGAGGATTACAACGTCGCCGCAGACGCCGCCATCGCCGCCTACCTCGCCACCTTCGACGCCGCCTGCAAGGCCTATAACACCGCTCTCTACCTCGCCACCTTCAACGCTGCTAACGACGCCTACCGCGACGCTCTCGCAGCGCAAGAAAAGGAAGATAAAAATGTTTGAAGTTCAGTTATTCGACGACGTTGATGTGAGATATCCTTTGTTTACAACGCCTGTTTTGGCAGAGGCTCAGTTCTTCTACCATCAGTACCGCCGCGACAATCCAGATGTTAGCATTCGTCTCATCGAGGTTCTGCGAAAGCGCTAAAATACTTGTGTACAATTATGCCAATCCATGTTATATTGGCATATATAATAGTACAACCGTGGAGATTGTTATGCAGATAGAAATATTTTCGTTGCCGACTATGAATGACGGCGTGAGTGCTGTTGAGCAGACGTTCTGCCAGATCTATACCAAGTATCGTAACGGTGAGACGCTGGATCCTGAAGTCCTTGACTGGATGGATTCGGCTAACACATGGCTGATGGAGTCGAAGTAATGTCTGATGAATTTGTCGGTTTTGTGTTGGACCGAGAAGATGTTGAGTTGGTCAAGCGATCACTCTACTGCTATCGGGACATGCTTAGTCGTATAGAGGATAACGAACGCCCGTTTTCGCCTGAGCTTGCTCGTGTTTTAGAGATGCAGTATCGCCTAGGTACTACTCGATAGATTTAACGGTGCCATAGCTCAGCTGGATAGAGCAAAAGCCTTCTAAGCTTTAGGTCGTAGGTTCAAGTCCTACTGGCATCACCATTTTTGAGGTATATTAATATGACTTGGTTTATTTTTGGGTTGTTTCTTTTGGCATTCAACATCTGGTTTGCTGTGAGAGATATACAGAATGGCGCAACCGTCAAGGCTGGACTTACATGGTTTGTTATTGGCTGGTTGTCCTTTGAGCTGCTCGTGATTGAGCTTCCTAAACTCCTGTAGCTTAAAGGTGAAGCCGGCCGCTCATAACGGCCTGAGTGTGGGTTCGAGTCCTACCGGGAGTACCATTTTTTTATTTGGAGATTTATATGTTTTCGTTTTTTCA
>Ga0105102_10000105_pt1 | contig 20661 bp, 17 predicted proteins | sample PPLLaktember2015_FD_87032 | JGI IMG/M metagenome (GOLD analysis project Ga0105102, IMG submission 87032) | Freshwater sediment microbial communities from Prairie Pothole Lake near Jamestown, North Dakota, USA - PPLs Lake P7 Core (6) Depth... | ecosystem: Environmental > Aquatic > Freshwater >...
AAATGCCCGCCCGATGACGGTACTCCAGGAATAAGCATCGGCTAACTCTGTGCCAGCAGCCGCGGTAAGACAGAGGATGCAAGCGTTATCCGGAATTACTGGGCGTAAAGGGCGTCTAGGCGGGTGAGCAAGTCACTTGTGAAATCCCTCGGCTCAACCGAGGAGAGTCTCGTGATACTGCTCGTCTTGGGTGTAGGAGAGGAGAGTGGAACTCACAGAGTAGCGGTGGAATGCGTAGATACTGTGAGGTACCCCGATGGCGAAGGCAACTCTCTGGCCTACTACCGACGCTGAAGCGCGAAAGCGTGGGGAGCAAAGGGGATTAGATACCCCCGTAGTCCACGCCCCAAACGATGTTCACTTGGTGTCGGCCGCTCATACTGGTCGGTGCCGAAGCTAACGCGTTAAGTGAACCGCCTGAGGAGTACGGCCGCAAGGCTAAAACTCAAGAGAATTGACGGGTCCCTGCACAAGCGGTGGAGCACGTGGTTTAATTCGATGATAAACGAAAAACCTCACCCAGGCTTGACATACTAGTGGTAGGAACCTGAAAGGGGGACGACTCTGCCTTCGGGTAGAGAGCTAGTACAGGTGATGCATGGCTGTCGTCAGCTCGTGTCGTGGGATGTTGGGTTCAGTCCCGAAACGAGCGCAACCCTTGTCGTTAGTTGCCAGCGGGTAATGCCGGGGACTCTAACGAGACTGCTGGTGAATAGCCGGAGGAAGGCGGGGATGACGTCAAGTCATCATGTCCCTTATGCCTGGGGCGACACACATGCTACAATGGGGGGTACAGAGGGTCGCAATCCCGTAAGGGGGAGCCAATCTCAAAAAACCCCTCCCAGTTCGGATTGAGGTCTGCAACTCGACCTCATGAAGCCGGAATCGCTAGTAATCGCGGGTCAGCCACACCGCGGTGAATATGTACTCAGGGATTGTACACACCGCCCGTCACACCAACCGAGTGGGGGGTACCTGAAGTCGTCCTTCTTAGGGCGCCTAGGGTAACTTCCGCGAGAGGGGTGAAGTCGTAACAAGGTAGCCGTACGAGAACGTGCGGCTGGATCACCTCCTTTCTAGGGAGCACATTGTAGGACCAGCACCGGTGTCAGGACCATGCTATCCCTTTTCATCCCAATCCTTTTCCACACCGTCCATCGCCGCAGTTCACCTCCCGATGGGACGCTTGTACCGTCGGACGAGCGGGAATCTTCCCCTTCTCCACCGTGGGTTTCCTCCTGGGACCCCCGTCCGCGCGCTAGCCTCTTCATGCTGGACAAGGGAGGGCGGATGCTATCGACTGCCAATGACAAAGTGAGCTTCGCGCGGATGCTGGCGGAGCTTGGAGACCTGCTCCACGCCGACCGCGGGGAGACGATCTACCATCCCGGCACTCCGAGCACATCGGTCTTCCTCGTAGAGACGGGGCGTGTGAAGCTGGCGTACCTCGACGAGAGCGGGAAGAAGCTGACCCTTTCGATCCTGAACGAGGGGGAGATCTTCGGCGAGATGTGCCTCGTTGGGGAGAAGTTCCGACGGCACCTGGCGACGGCCATCGAGGACACCGTGCTCCGCTGCATCTCGAAGAAGGCATTCTCCGACTCCATTGGGGGCGACATGGAGGCGCTGCAGCACCTGCTGAGGCACTTCGCCCGCCGCCTGAAGGAGTACGAGGAGACCCTGGAGGATCTCGCGTTCCGCGACATCCAGGCGCGGCTGTCGCGCCAACTCCTGAAGCTCTCCGACGAGTACGGGGTTGCGACGACCGAGGGAATCCTGATCGGCTTCCCCGTCACGCACAAGGAGCTCGCCGACATGATCGGCTCGGCACGGGAGAACACGACGCTTGCGCTCAACCGCTTCGAGCGCGAGGGGATCCTCGACAAGAGTCGCTATCGAATCGTCATCAAGAACGAGGCCGGCCTGCGGCTGAAGATGCAGGAACCGGGCCGAGTCGCGCTCTAGCGCGATTCGGCTGGAGGGCGGCTTCGAAGCGCCGAAGCCGCTGGGGAGAACGAGGGACTCGATCGCGGAGTCCCTCGTTCTCCTTTTCCGTTCCGCGCCGCAGTGCCCCTTTTCTTTCTTCCATCGGCCTCGTGAGGTCCGTGTTCCTCGGTGTCCAAGAGAGACGATCGCGCGATGGCACGGCGTTCGGTAGACTCGATCCGCTGCGGGGGGGGGAAGGCCGCCGGCACGAACAGACGAGTTTGTAGGGGAGGCTGGATGCCGACGAGTAGGGTTGTGGTGCGGATTGGGGTTGCGCTTGGCGTATTGTTGGCAGAGGGCGTGGGTGGATTCGCCCTCCCGTGCCCGTGTGCCGACGCGCTTCCTGCGCGGCAGCCGATCACGATCGAGAACGCCGCTCAGGTGTGCCTCCTGCGAACGCTCGAGGTCCCGGACTACAAGCGCGGCGCCCTCAGCCAGTGCAGCGTCGCGTTCAGTCCCGACGGCCGCCTCCTCGTCGCGGCAAGCGGGAAGAACCCCGTGCCGATCTGGGACGTCGAAAGCGGCTCCGTCGTCCGGCGGCTCTACGAGGATGCCCCACAGCAGATCGTCGCTTGTGCGTTCGCTCCGGACGGCTTAACGCTCGCTTGCGGCGGGTTCGACAAGACGATCACCCTGTGGAACCCGAGCACGGGCGAGCGCATCGGGAGCTGGGCGGCCCATTCAACCCAAGTCTGGGATCTTGCGTTCAGTCCGGACGGCGCGACCCTTGCCTCGTGCAGTCTTTCGAGCGACATCCGCCTCTGGAAGGTCCCGGCCGGCGAACAGGTCTGGAGCTACGTCGGAGCGCGCGGCTACCTCTCCGTGGCCTTCGATCCGGCGAGTGGGGCGCTCGCCTACGGAGGCCGCTGGGACGGCGCCGGCGTGCTCGACGGAGCCACCGGACAGGTGATCGCGAAGCTGTCGCAGCCGCAGAACCCCGTCGGCGACGTCGCATACAACCCACTCGGCGACCTTCTCGCCGCGGGGACCGACGACAACGTGATCTACATCTGGAAGACCGGGGACTCCTCCCTTGTCGCATCGCTCGCAGGCCACGCAGGCTACGTCAACGGGATCGCATTCAGTCCGGATGGAACCCTCCTTGCGTCGGGCAGCCACGACAAGACCGTTGGCATCTGGGACATCGCGGGTCCACGACGCCTGACGACGCTCGACGGTCACACCGCCGAAGTCCTCCGCGTCGCCTTCAGCCCGGACGGGACGTTGATCGCCTCGACGAGCTGGGACGGCACCGTCCGCCTGTGGGGTGTGCCGCAGGAGTAGTCGGACCGGTCGCGCTCCGCAACTCTCCACCTGCCATGCTCTCCTCGCCTGGATAGCGCGACCTGCACTGCGGGGGCGCGAGACGGCACCGAAACGCATCTTCCGCTTCGAAGCACGCCCGTTCTAAAAGAAGCACCGCTACGGGGTGTTCGCCACGCTCGGCGAGTTCCCGCCGGGACACCAGAAGCCCTTCCTGCGGAGGAGGCTTGTCCAGCGGCACGGGTGCGGATGTGCCTTGGAGTGCGGCGGTTGGCGAGGGGGCGGAAGGCCTCGCCGTGTGGTAGGATTGGCGCCCTGAAGTATGGAGGGCAAGCAATGCGGTTCGATCTCGGTGACTTCAATCTCGACGTGCGCGCGGCGACGGCCGCCGACGTCCCGCTTCTGATGTCCTTCATCCGTTCGATGGCGGAGTTCGAGAACCTCGATCTCACGGCGACGGAGGAAGATCTGCGCGACGCGCTGTTCGGAAAGCACCCCGCGGCACAGGCGCTTCTCGCGTCTGTCGGCGAGAAGCCCGCGGCGTACGTCGTCTACTTCCCGACATTCGCTACGATGACCGGGCGACGAGGGCTGTGGCTCGACGACATCTACGTGAAGCCGGAGTACCGCGGCAAGGGCATTGCCAAGGCGCTCCTGACCTACCTCGCCGACCTTGCGGTGCGGGAAGGCTGCGGGCGCTTCGAGTGGATCGTCCTCGACTGGAACCGCAACGCGATCGAGCTGTACGAAGGTCTCGGCGCGACCGTCTTCGACGAGTGGCGACTCTGCCGTCTCACGGGAGAGAGCCTCGAGAACCTCGCGCGGCAACGCCCGGACGTGGAGAAGGGCGCGCAACCCTAGGCAGTGCAAGCGACGGAAGAGGGAGAGGGTCGTCACCCCCTCCCTCTCAGTTGGACTACTTCCCCATGTCCTTCAGGTGCTCTTCGACGCCGGTCAGTTCCTTCTTGAGCTCCTCGCGATACGCCTCCAGCGACTCGCGCCGCTCATCCTTCGTCATGAACTGACGGGTCATGCCGCAGCACCCGCCGGCTCCACCGTGGACCGCGGTGCAGCAGTCGGCCTCAAGGCCTTCGCCACCCCGCTCGATGCGCACGATCTTCATCGGTTCGTCACCTCCTTCTTCGTTCTCTCGTCGACGGACACCGTTCCGGTGTTCATTAGTTGCGCAATGACTTACCCGCTTGGGCAAAAAAACTAACCCTCCTCCCCGCGCAGCGCTGACAGTTCCTTCTCCACTCGCTCGAGTTCGCGGAGCAGGACTTCCCGCTGACGCACCAGTGCGCCGGTCTCGGTTCCATTGCCCGCCGGTTCGGCGGCCCCGCTCGGTCCCGGGCACGCGCAGACGCGGACGATCATCCCACAGCAGTCCGAGAGCGCGTGAGCGTCGACGGAGTAAGGAACGAAGTAGCCTTGGCGTTCCGACTGGACTAGGCCCGCTTGGCGCAGCACCTTCAAGTGCTGCGAAACGGCAGGGGAGGTCATGTCGAGCGTCTCGGCGATTGTCTTCACCGGCAGCGGCCCGCTCGACTTCAAGAGCAGCAGGATCTGCATCCGGCTTGGCACACTGAGTGCCCGAAAGACCTCCGCCGCGTGGTTCTCGTTCAAGCCGACCCTCCATCGAGATTAAGCGTGTACTTAATAACGCATCCAGCCGCCCTTGTCAAGAAGCAGCTCGTGTGGCAATGCATCGACTCTGGCTCTGGTGCTATACGCTTTGCCGTAGGACTACGCGGCGATGCACACGCGGTCCCGGCCTTCAGCTTTGGCCCGGTAGAGCGCGGCGTCGGCGGCGCGGAGGAGGCCGTCGTCTGAATGGGCGTGGGCCGGGAACGCGGCGACGCCGGCGGACAGGGTCGGCGGCGACTCGAACCCTTCAGCGTGGAGGCGCGCGGCGTACTCCGCGCGCAGGGTGTTCATTCTGTCCCTCGCAACCTCGGGCGCCGCGCCGGGAAGGATGAGCAGGAACTCCTCGCCCCCGTAGCGACAGGCGGTGTCCCCCGGGCGGGTTCCGTCGCGCAGCACCTTTCCGAGGAGCGACAGGAGCCGGTCGCCCTCGCGATGGCCGCGCGTGTCGTTCGTCTCCTTGAAGTGGTCGATGTCGATCATGACGACGGAGAGGACTCCGCCCTCGTGGGCGGCCCGCCCGAGTTCGCGAGGAAGGATCTCGTCCAGGTATCGGCGGTTGAACAAGCCGGTGAGGCCGTCGCGGATGGCTTGGTCGCGCAGCTCGCTCTGCAGCGCTTCGATCTCCCGCACGTGTCTCTTGAGCTGATCGTTCGCGTGCTGGAGCGTGACCTCGTTCTGGTAGCGCTCGGTGATGTCGCGCAAGACGACGAAGCATCCGGCCTGCCTTCCCTCAGGTTCGCGCAGCGGGGTCACGTGGATGTCCACGTGCAGCAGGGGGTCGTCGCGCAGGGTCAGTTCGATGCGGTCCGTCTGCTCTGTGAGGCAGGCGGACCGGAGTCTCGGCCACGCCGCGAAGACCGCGGCGATGCGCCGTCCCACGAGGGGCAAGTCGCCGCCGAGCCAGTGCACGGCGGTCGCGTTGGCGTCGACGACGAGGCCGTCGGCGTCGGCGACGAGCACGGCGTCGGTGGTCTGTTCGATGAGGGCGTTCCGGGCGGCGGAGACGAGGTCAAACACTCGGAAGAGGCCGATTCCGACCAGGAACACGAGCCCCGTCGTGAGGAAGGAGATGGGGATGAGGTCGAGTCCCGGGACGATGTTGACGTCGGCGACGTAGAGCAGCCCGGCCGTGAGCGGAAACGCCGACGCGAGGAGGATGGTGATCGCCTGCCGACGGCGAGCGCCGGAGTGGTGGAACGCCGACCGCGCGACGAGGACGCACCCGAGGAGGACGAACGCGTAGACCTCTGCGGCGATTCCGTAGTAGGCAGGCCCGTGAACGTAGATGATGGCGTTGGAGCCTTGCGGTCCCGGCAGGTAGTCCGCCCAGAGCCAGCGGTGCTGGCCGTTCGTCGCGGCGACGGCGAGCGTGACGAGAGCGGGAAGCCAGAGCGCGATCCGCCGGCTCGGGCGGCGCAGCCAGCGGTCGTAGCCGGAGTGCCGTGCGGCGAAGAGGAGGAACAGGATCGGAGTCGCCGCCATCCCGACGTACTCGAGCTGCGACATGAGGACCTTGACCGAGACGTGCGTCGATGCCGCTTCGAGGCCGGAGAAGAGCGCCCACTCCGCAACGGCGAGCATCAGGTAGGGAAACACGCGGCTGCCGGGGAATGCCTCGTGCCGCAGCACGATCCAGACGACGACGAGCGCGAGGATCGCCGTCGACCACAGGCCCAACGCGGCGGGTGTCAGGACCCACGTCATGCCGTGATTCTACCGAGGGTTCGGGGGCGTCCACCACATCGTGCCGTGGACGCGGGTCCCGCCGGCTCCCACCGCAGGGTGGAAGCCGGTACTCCTCTCGTCGAGACGGGGGCGACACGTGTCGCGGGGATGATCCTGTGGAAGGTCGGGCTGCCGGAAGGAGGCGCTGTGCAGGACGTCGTCGAGCGGATTCTCACGGGGTTGCGGCGTGACGAGTTCTTCCTGGCCGCTCTCGCCACCGTCGGCGCGGACGGAGCCCCGTGCGTGCGCTACGTACGCGGAACGATCGATGAGGTTCTCACGATTCGTTGTCCTACGTTCCTCGACACGAACAAGGTCAGGCAGATCGAGGCGCACCCCGGAGTCGCCCTCACGTGCGGAGACACCGACCCGTCGCGGCCCGGAACGTACTTCGAGATCAAGGGCGAGGCCCGCATCTCGACGAACCTCGACGACCGACGGCGGGTGTGGGGTACGCTGCAGCAGAAGTGGTTCTCGGGACCGGACGACCCGGCATTCGCAGTCGTTGTCATCCGTCCAGCCTCTATCGAGGCGCTGCCGATCGGCGGAGGGCCGGATGCTCAAGTCTGGCGCGCGTAGGCGCTCGACGCTGTCCTCCGACGCCGGCGCGTGGCGGGAACACTAGACGCCGGTGGGCAGGTGGATGGCGAACGAGCAGACCTCGTCGCCTGAGAGCACAGTCTGAACGATCTCTACGTCAACCGGGCGCTCGAGGATCTCCTCGAAGTTCTTCTTGTAGAACCCTGCGCTGCAGTGGCAGTACGTCGTCGACAGGCGCCTTCCGGTCTTCTGGATGTCCCGCACCCGCGGACAGTGGCAGTAGTTGAGGGCCCGGCGCTTTGCGGGGTCGGGCTCCGCAAAGAACGCCTCGATCGTGCCCTCGAACGGGATCTTGGTCACGCGGACGATGTCGCCGTCGCGGCGGCCCGGCCAGCCCCACCCTCGGCGCGCGACTTCGTCGACGACGCCCTGGCTGACGCCGCAGGAGTTCCTGAGATAGGAGATGAGCCCAACTCCCGCTCTCCGGAGAATGAGGTCGAGATCGTGAGTCGCCTCGTACAGGGCGCGGAGATCGCTCAGGTCCTCCTTGCCCATCCAGCAGCCGCACGCGTTGAGAACGCCCTTCCGCGTCGCTTCAGGGAGACGATCCTCCAGCCGCCGGAGCATGTTGGCGGTCCACGCGTAGATGCTGTCGGCGCCACCCTGCGCGTCGAGCGCTTCCTCGCCGAACATGATCTGTCTGCGCGTTTCGCTGCCTGCGGCGCGATTCAGTTCCCGCGTGAGCTTCGCTCTCCAGGCGCGGTCGAATGCTTGGATGTCGGACATGCCGGTTCCTCCTGCGTCGGGTATGCCGGTGCATCCTCGCTCTGCGTCGTCTCAAGGGCGTCTCGGCCACTGCGGGCGGGGATCGAGCGGCTCCAGTGGACGCAGGGCGCGGGCACCGGGCCAGAGAGAAGGGGACGGCAACGCCGTCCCCTTCCCCTCGTGTGCAGACAGAATCTGTGTGCTACGCCGCCATCTTCTTGTACGCCTGATACCGTTCTTTGTATTCGGCCTCCAGCTGCGCGTGCAACCTCTTGGCCTCCTCGGGGAAGCTCTGCACGAGGCTGGCATACCGAACTTCGCCCATGAGGAAGTCGCGGAAGTCGCCCGTCGCCTCCTTCGAGTCGAGCTGGAACGGGTTCTTGCCCTCGGCGATGAGCCGCGGGTCGAACCGGTAGAGAGGCCAGTAGCCGCACTCGACGGCGAGCTTCTCTTCTTCCTGGCTCTTGCCCATTCCTTTTTTCAGCCCTTGGTTGATGCACGGCGCGTACGCGATGACGATGCTCGGTCCCGGGTAGCTCTCGGCTTCGAGCAACGCCTTCAAGCACTGCTGCTTGTTCGCGCCCATGGCGACCGAGGCCACGTAGACGTAGCCGTACGTCATCAGCATCCGGCCGAGGTCCTTCTTCTTCGTCTTCTTCCCCGACTCGGCGAACTTGGCGACCGACCCGGTCGGCGTGGCCTTGGAGGACTGTCCGCCGGTGTTCGAGTAGACCTCGGTGTCGAGGACGAGGACGTTGATGTCCTGGTTCATCGCCGCGACGTGGTCGAGACCGCCGTAGCCGATGTCGTACGCCCAGCCGTCGCCGCCGATGACCCACACGGACTTCTTCGTGTAGAGGTCGCGCATTGACAGGATCTCGGCCTGCTTCTTGTCTCCCTTGGCCGCCTTCTCGAGGAGCTCCGCCATGCGGGCGCCGGTCTCGCGGGAGGTCGTTGCATCGTCCATGCCGGCAAGCCACGCGGCCATGGCCGTCTTCATCTCGGGCGCAACCCCGGTCTCGGCGGCCTCGGTGACGAGGCGGGCCAAGCGAGCCCGTCGGGCGCGCAGCGCGAGGGTCATGCCGAATCCGTACTCGGCGTTGTCTTCGAACAGCGAGTTTGCCCACGCCGGGCCGTGGCCCTCGGCGTTGATGCAGTAGGGAACCGACGGGGCCGATCCGCCGTAGATGGACGAGCAGCCGGTGGCGTTCGCGACGAGCATGCGGTCGCCGTAGAGCTGGGTGACGAGCTTGACGTACGGCGTCTCGCCGCACCCGGCGCAGGCGCCCGAGTACTCGAATAGGGGACGGCGGAACTGGCTCCCCTTGACGTTGTCGACAGCCATGAGGTTGTCGCGCACGGGCAACGCAAGGGCGTAGTCGTAGCGCGACTGCTCGGGAAGCTGGGTTTCGATCGGCTTCATGACGAGCGCCTTCTCGCCTTTCTTCCCCGGGCAGATGTCGGCGCAGTTGCCGCACCCCTGGCAGTCGAGCGGGTCAACCTGGATGCGGAACCCGTACCCCTCGAGGCCCTTCCCCATCGCGGGGACCGTCTCGAATCCCTGTGGGGCCTTGGCCTTCTCGGCGTCGTTCACGAGGAACGGCCGAATCGTCGCGTGCGGACAGACGAACGCGCACTGGTTGCACTGGATGCAGTTCGCGGAGAGCCACTCCGGGACCTCGATCGCCACGCCGCGCTTCTCGTACTGCGTCGTCGCGACCGGGAACGAGCCGTCGGGTCCGGTCGATGCGTACGAGCCATCGAGCTTGCCGGAGAACGCGCTCACTGGGAGCTTGTCGCCCTCCTGCGCGACCATCGGCCGCATGACCTCGAGGACCCATTCCGGCTGCTTCAGCTTCGATCCGGACGATGTTGCCGTCCGCCACGCCGCCGGGACCTTGACCTCGACGAGGTTGCCGATCGCGGCGTCGACGCCGGCGTAGTTCATCTGCACGACCTTCTCGCCCTTCTTGCCGTACTCCTTGTTGATGGCCTTCTTGAGCTGGGCAATCGCTTCCTCGACCGGCAGGACGCCGGCCAGCTTGAAGAAGACGGTCTGCATGATCATGTTGATCCGGCCGCCGAGGCCGACCTCGCCGGCGATCTTGACGGCGTCAATCGTGTAGAACTTGAGGCCCTTCTCGGCGATCGTTCGCTTGAGCGACGCCGGAAGCTTCTCCTCCAGCTCCTTGGCATCCCACGGGCAGTTGAGCACGAACGTGCCGCCCTTCTTGACGCCGGCGAGGAGGTCGTACTGGTCGACGTACGCGCGGTTGTGGCACGCGATGTAGTCGGCGCTCTCGACCAGGTATGGCGATTGGATCGGGCTCTTGCCGAAGCGGAGGTGCGAAACGGAGATGCCGCCCGACTTCTTGGCGTCGTACGCGAAGTAGCCCTGCGCGTAGAGGTCGGTGTTGTCGCCGATGATCTTGATCGCGCTCTTGTTCGCGCCGACGGTGCCGTCCGACCCAAGTCCCCAGAACTTGCACTGGATCGTCCCCTTGGGCGAGACGTCCAGTTCGGCCTCCACGGGGAGCGACGTGTGGGTCACGTCGTCCTCGATGCCGACGGTGAAGCCGTTCTTCGGCTTCGCCGCGGCGAGGTTGTCGAACACGGCCTTGGCCATTGCGGGCGTGAAGTCCTTCGAGCCGAGGCCGTAGCGCCCGCCGACGATGAGGAGATTCCTGCCGGCCTGCTGGAACGTCGTGCAGACATCGAGGTACAGTGGTTCGCCCTGGCTGCCCGGCTCCTTCGTCCGATCGAGGACGGCGATCCGCTTCACGCTCTTCGGAAGCGCGGCGAGGAAGTGCTCGCTCGACCAGGGTCGGTACAGGCGCACCTTCAGGAGCCCGGTCTTCGCTCCCTTCGCGTTCAGGTAGTTCTGGGTCTCCTCAAGGACGTCGCATGACGACCCCATGGCAATGACGACGTTCTCGGCGTCGGGGGCGCCGACGTAGTCGAAGAGCCCGTACTTCCTGCCGGTGAGCTCGCCCACCTGGCGCATGGCCTCGGCGACGATTCCCGGCGTCGCGAGGTAGTAGGAGTTCGCGGCCTCGCGCCCCTGGAAGTAGATGTCGGGCATCTGCGACGTGCCACGCAGATGCGGGTGCTCGGGGTTCATCGCCCGCCGGCGGAACGCGTCGATCTCGCTCCACGGAGCGATCTTCGCCAGCTCTTCGTACGGGATGACGTCAACCTTCTGAATCTCGTGCGACGTCCGGAAACCGTCGAAGAAGTGCAGGAACGGAACCTTGCTCTTGAGCGTCGCGATGTGGGCGACGAGGGCCAGGTCGACGACCTCCTGCACGGACGCCGAGGCGAGGAGGGCGAATCCCGTCTGCCGCGCGGCCATGACGTCGGAGTGATCGCCGTAGATGGACAGCGCGTGAGCGGCGAGCGCGCGGGCCGACACGTGGAACACGGTGGGCAGGAGCTCGCCTGAGATCTTGTACATGTTCGGGATCATCAGGAGCAGCCCCTGCGAGGCCGTGAACGTCGTCGTCAGGGCGCCGGCGACGAGCGACCCGTGCACGGCGCCGGCGGCGCCGGCTTCGGACTGCATTTCGCTCACCTGCAGGATCTGCCCAAACAGGTTCTTCCGCCCGTGGGCCGCCCAAGCGTCGGCGATTTCGCCCATGGTGGAGCTGGGGGTGATGGGATAGATCGCGGCGACATCGCTGAAGGCGTACGCTACGTGCGTGGCCGCGGTATTCCCGTCGACAGACATCATCTGGCGCGTGCTCTGTGGCATGGCGCGTCCTCCTCAAGGTGAAGCCGCCCGCCGCTGCCGGAAGCGGCGGCGAACGGAATCGGAATCCGCGCGGATTGTATCGGTGGGATCGACTCTCCACAATCGCCCGGCGGGGAGCGGATTGCCATCCGGGGAGCAGTGCAGCAGCCGCGCCAGGGACGCGTGTCCCGGTCCATGATGGGACAACAATGCACCGGCCTCCCCGAGGCGATCCCGTCTAGGGATGCCGTCCCGGAGGCATAACCGGGGCATATACTGTTCGGCGAGTACGGACCAAGGAGGTCGTACCAAGATGAAGCGTTGGGTAATCGTCGGTGTTATCGTTGCTCTCTTCCTGACCGTGACGGTGAGCGTCTTCGCCGATCCCATTCATGTGGGTGGCGGGCCGAAGGCGTTGATGAGCTCCCCGATTCACGTCGGAGGCGGACCGAAGCTGATGAGCTCGCCGATTCACGTCGGCGGTGGCCCCCTGATTCAGTAGAGCGACGCTCGGGCGACATGCCCGAAGCGTCCGAGCCAGGGAATGAGACGCGGTGAGCGCTTCTGCTCACCGCGTTTGCTTGATGCACCGAGTGGCGCGCCGGCGCTGGATGGGGACTGCCGGAATCACGTAAAGTACCGCGTGCGCCCACGCTCTTCGAAGGCGCCCGGGCGGGCCGCCTCGGAGAACCTGGCGGAGCGCTCGACTCCGATGGCGACGGGCATGCGGCCGAAGCGCTAGAACGGCGGACGGACAAAGGAGGGGGCTCCGTGGTAGACGGGTTGACCCTGGGCAAGTCCGAGGGCGATCGACCGAAGACCGAAACCAAGTCGACGACGCTCGAGCTTCTCGTGCAGCAGGGAGCCGTCGAAGTCACCCGTCACCGCATTGCCGCCGGCAAGCACTTCTTCCTCGACGAAGCGAAGGAGTGGTCCGGGTTCGAGTTCATCTACGTCCTCGGCGGGCTCCTGACCTTGACCGGCGAAGGAGCGGGCAACTCCCTTCGCAGCGGCGACTACCTCTACCATCGCGGCCTGCCGCAACGCGCCTACTTCCGTGTCGACGAGGATGTGGATCTTCTGATGGTGTCTTCCCCGCCCAGCTACCACCTGATCAAGGAAGAGATCCAGGAGATGATGGCCCTCGCTCGGTCCGTCGAAGAGAAGGACGAGGCGACCGAGGGTCACTGCCACCGCATCGAGCGGCTGGCGATCCGCACCGGAGAGCGCATGGGACTCCCCGCGCAGCGCCTGATGGACTTGTCGTACGGCGCCTACCTCCATGACATCGGCAAGGTGCGCGTGCCGGACGGGATTCTGAACAAGGCGGGCCCGCTCACCGACGACGAGTGGGTCGAGATGCGCCGGCACCCGGAGCACGGAGCCGAAATGCTCCGCGAGAAGGCGTTTCTCAAGGACGCTGCGAGGATCGTGCTGGCCCACCACGAGAACTACGACGGGTCCGGGTACCCGAGCGGGATCCGGGGAGAGGAGATCCCGATCGAGGCCCGAGTCGTCGCCGTGGTAGACGCGTACGACGCGATCACGTCCGAGCGCCCGTATCAGCAGGCCCTCGCGAAGCAGAGCGCGGTCCTCGAGCTCAGACTGAACGCGGGAACGCAGTTCGACCCGCGCGTCGTTCGCGCGTTCCTGACCGTGATTGGGGAGGACGATCTTGCGTAGTCGACTCGGTCGGTGGCGGCATCTGGTCGTGCTTCTGCCGCTCGGCGTGGCGGTGGGAGCCGTGGCGGGGTTTGGGTTCGGCGATGTCCTGTTTGCGGTCGGCGTCGGCGCAGCCTTCGGGCTCGCCTTCGGACTCCTGCTGGCCTGGCGAGCTCCCAACGCGTAGGAACGAAGAAGCCCGCCGCGCATGGCGCGCGGCGGGCTCATCGCGATCGTCAATCCGTCGGGGTCGCTCCTAGAACTTCGGGAACTTCGCCGCGAGGGTCTTCTCGAGGTTCGGAAGTCCGATCTCCTGAAGCTCATAGCGCACCCGCGTCGCAGGGACCTTGAACTTCAGGAGCCGCCCGAGGTCGATCGGCGTGCCGATGACGACGGCATCGCAGTCGACCTTGTCAACCGTCTTCTGTAGGTCGCGGATCTGCTTCTCGCCGTACCCCATCGCCGGCAGCAGGTGCCCGATCTTCGGGTACTTACGGTACGTCGCGGAGATTGAGTCGACGGTGTAGGGGCGCGGGTCGATGATCTCCGCGGCGCCGAAGCGGCGCGCCGCGAGGACCCCGGCGCCGTACTCCATGCCTCCGTGCGTCAGCGTCGGGCCGTCTTCGATGACGAGCACGCGCTTGTCGCGGATGACCGCCGGGTTGTCTACCTGAATCGGCGACGCGGCCTCGATCACGATGGCGTGCGGATTCAGCTGCATCACGTTGTCGCGCAGGAACTGAATGTCGTCCAAGGCGGCGGTGTCGACCTTGTTGATGACGATGACGTCGGCCATCCGGACGTTGACGGCGCTCGGGTAGTACAGGAGTTCGTGGCCGGCGCGGTGCGGGTCGACGACGACGATCGACAGATCGGGCTTGTAGAAGGAGAAGTCGTTGTTGCCGCCGTCCCAGATGACGACGTCGGCCTCCTTCTCGGCCGCGCGCAGGATCTTCTCGTAGTCGACGCCCGCGTAGACGACGGTTCCGTTCTCGATGTGAGGCTCGTACTCCTCGCGCTCCTCGATCGTGCACTCGTGCTGGTCGAGGTCGGCGTAGGTCTCGAACCGCTGGACCTCCTGCTTCACCAGATCGCCGTACGGCATCGGGTGGCGGATCACGGCGAGCTTCTTCCCCTTGGCCTTGAGAATGTCGCACACGCGGCGGGTGGTCTGGCTCTTGCCCGATCCCGTGCGCACGGCGGTGATCGAGATGAGCGGCTTCTTGGGGAGGACCATCGTCGACTTGGGCCCGAGGAGCATGAAGTCCGCGCCGGCGGCGTTGACGAGTGCGGAGCGCTCCATGACGTACTGGTTCGACACGTCGCTGTAGCTGAAGACGACGATGTCGGCCCTTTGCTCCGCGATGAGCCTGACGAGCTCATCCTCAGCGTGGATCGGGATTCCCGCGGGGTAGAGTCGTCCCGCAAGTTCCTTCGGGTACGTTCGCCCCTCGATGTCCGGGATCTGCGTCGCGGTGAACGCCACAACCTCGTAATCCGCGTTGTCTCGGAAGTACACGTTGAAGTTGTGGAAGTCGCGCCCCGCGGCTCCCATGATGATCACGCGTCGTTTCATGACTAGGCCTCCCCTTGCCGGATCCTCAGCGGACCCCTGAAGGACGGGATTATACCGAGCGCGGAGAAAGAGCTTCAAGGGTGGTTGTGAAGCGGGGAAGAGCGATCTATGATTCCAAACGACCATGTTTCTCGCCAACGCCATCACGCTGACGCGCGGCCTCGCGATCGCTCCCGTCGTTTACCTTCTTGCCTCGGGACAGCGTTGGCCGGCGTGGTGGGTCTTCCTGGCCGCCTGCGCGACGGACCTGGTTGACGGGCTCGTGGCACGGAAGCTTCACGAGGTGACCCGGCTCGGCAAAGTGCTGGACCCGCTCGTGGACAAGGCGCTGTACGTCTCCGTCCTGTTCACGTTGTACGCCATCGGCCTTCTGCCGACGCTGGCTGTGGTCCTCTTCCTCATCCCGCAAGTCGGCATCGGGATCGGCGCCTTGGCGCTCCGTGTGCAAGGAAACCTGGTGCAAGCGGCGAGAGTCCTCGGGAAGGTCGCGTCGGCGTCCGCCTTCGTCGCGATGGCGTTCGTGATGGCCGGATGGCCCGGGGGACTCGAGCTCTTCTATGCGGCGACCGTGCTCACCTACGCAGCCGGGATCGACTACTACGTCGCCGCGAGGTCGCTCTCCCGCAACGCCGCGTAGTCGACGGCGGGGAAGTCGGTGGGCGGCGGGGCTTCAAAGGTCATCGGCTCTCCCGACGAAGGATGGTGGATCGTCAGCCTCCACGCGTGCAGCCCCAGCCGCGGCGCCGCAGGCCCACCGTAGACCTCATCCCCGACGACCGGGAACCCGATGTAGCGAAAGTGCACGCGAACCTGGTGCGTCCTCCCCGTCAGCGGCCTTGCCAGGAGGAAGGATCGGCCGTTCTCGCGGCGCAGGACCCGGAAGAGCGTCTGCGCCGGGCGGCCTCCCGCCTGGATGCTCATGCGGCGCGGCGCCGCGGGGTCTCGTCCGATCGGCGCTTCGATCCTCCCCTCGTCCTCGGCGACGACGCCGTCGACCAGCGCCAGGTACAGCTTCTCGACGGTCCGCGCCGCGAACTGCCCCTGGAGGGATGCGAGCGCCGCGGCCGTCTTGGCGACGACGAGGACGCCGCTCGTCTCCTTGTCCAGCCGGTGGACGATGCCGGGGCGGACGCGGTCGTCCGACGCCGGGAGATCGCGGCCGACGAGGAGTGCCTCGACGAGCGTGGTCTCGGTCGTGCCGGCGCCGGGGTGGACGACGAGGCCCGTCGGCTTGTTCACGACGAGAAATGCGTCGTCCTCGTACAGGATTGGGATGGCGAGCTCTCGCGGGACCAGGACCTGCTGGGGAGCGACCTGCCAGACGATCCGCTCTCCGGCACGCAGCCGCCGGGACGGCTGGACGACGGCGACGGAGTCGATCCGGACTCGGCCGTCGCGAATCTGTCGCTGGACCTCCGTCCGAGCAAGGCCTCCGCCAAGAGCGACGAGGGCGAGGTCGAGGCGGTTGCCCTCTTCTTCAGGTTCGACGATTCGGATGATGTCTTCCATTGGGTTGGGGACTCGTTTGTTCGCTCACGTGGACTCCCGTATAATGCTTGGCGCGTCCACCAAGGACGGACGGCAGGTCGCCACTCGTGCGACCGCGTTGTTTGTTAGGGGAGAGAGTAAGAGGCCGGCGGCGGGAAGTCCACCGGCGGTGAAGATGCATCACGGCTTGAGTCGGCACGACAGGATGGGCGAACGATGAACATCGAGTTCATAGAAGCGCTGGAAGAGATGGCCAAGGAGAAGGGGATCCCGCGAGAGGATCTCTACGCCGCCATTCGCAAGGGCCTCGCGGCCGCCTACCAGGAGGAGCACGGCCTGGAGGAGGAGGTCGAGGTTGAGATCGACCAGCGCTCCGGAGACATCCTCATCCACGGCGAGCACATCGACCTCGCGACGTTCGGTCGAATCGCCACCAAGAAGGCCGAGGAAACGATCCGCCAGGAGATCGTCCAGCGCCGGCGCGAGATCGTCTACAACCTGTATGCGACGCGGGTCGGGGAGATCATTAGCGGCTCGATCCATCGGTTCGAAGGGAAGAGCGTGTGGGTCAACCTGGGTGAGGCCGAAGCGATTCTTCCCGAACCGGAGCGGATTCCAGGCGAGCGGTACCACGCGGGCCAGCGCCTTCGCTGCTACCTTGTCAGCGTCGAGCAGACCCAGGGCGATCCCCGAATCCTCCTCTCGCGAACCCGCAAGGAGTTCGTTGCGGAGCTGATGCGACTCGAGGTGCCGGAGATCGACGAGGGGGTCCTCGTCATTCGGGCGATCGCTCGCGAGCCGGGACGACGGTCCAAGGTCGCCGTCGAGTCGCTCGACCGGAACGTCGACCCCGTCGGAACGTGCGTCGGCGCCGGCGGCGCCAGGGTGCGCGTTGTGACGCGCGAGTTGTCCGGCGAGAAGATCGACCTCGTCCGATGGAGCGAGGATCCGGTTCAGCTGCTCAAGAACGGCCTCGAGCCTGCGTCCGTCCTCTCCGTCGAGATCGACAAGGAGAACCGCAAAGCCAAGGTCCTCGTGCCGGACGACGAGCTGTCCCTTGCCATCGGCAAGGGCGGGCAGAACGTCCGACTGACCGCGAAGCTCCTCGGGCTGGACATCGAGGTCACGAGCCCGTCCGAGGCCGCCGCCGCTGCTTGATGCGGGGCCCCCGCTCGCCCTTCTCCGTCCCGAGAGGCCGTGCCGCATCCCCTCCCTCACATCCGTCGGTTCCCGCCTGCCGCCTGCCATGTCGGGGGCGGGAACAGGGTATAATCGTCTCTGCGGCCTCACGGAAAGGAAGGAACAGAGCTTGAGCCCAGTCCTGAACTACCTTGGGTTGGCACTGAGTCTGATCGCGGCCATTGGAATCGGCCTGTTGATCGGCAGTGTCCCCCGCCGCCGTCGGGAGGGCGAGATCCTCCGAGCCGCACAGGACGAGGCGGAGCAGGCCAAGAAGGAACTGCTTCTTGAGGCGCGCCAGCAGGCCCAGGAGCTGCGCGACGAGGCGGAGGAGCGCGCGAAGCGTCGGGAAGAGGACGTCGCCCGCGCCGAGGAGCGGGTTGCCAAGCGCGAGGAGCGATTGGGGACCCGCGCCACGTACCTCGAGAAGATCGAGGACTCGCTTCGCGCCGACGAGGAAGAGCTCGTCAAGCTGAAGGATGAAGGGTCGAAGCTCCTCGAGCAAGGGAAGCACCAGCTGGAGCAGGTCGCCGGGTGGACCCAGGATCAGGCCAGGGAGCACCTCCTCAAGGTTGTCGAGAACGATTCCCAGCGGTACTTCTCGCGGAAGATCGAGGACATCGAGCGGCGCGCCAAAGAGGAGGCCGAGGAGCGGGCGGCCCACATCGTCGCGACCGCCGTTCAGCGCTACGCCCCCGAGTACGTCGAAGAGAGCACCGTCAGCTCGGTGCCCCTCCCGTCGGAGGAGTTCAAAGGCCGGATCATCGGGAGGGAAGGCCGCAACATCAAGACGTTCGAGGCGCTCACGGGCGTTGAGCTTCTCGTCGACGACACACCCGAAATGGTCGTCCTTTCGTGCTTCCACCCGCTGCGTCGAGAGGTTGCGCGCATGGCCCTCACGCGGCTCATCGAGGACGGGCGCATCCACCCCGCGCAGATCGAGGAGAAGGTCCAGCGCGCCAAGGCGCGGCTGGCCGAACGGGTTAAGGAGGAAGGGCGCAAGGCGGCGTTTGACCTCGGAATCGACCTCCACCCGGAGCTTGCGGCGCTTCTCGGGCGACTGCACTACCGGACGAGCTACGGGCAGAACCAGCTCGTGCACTCGATCGAAGTGAGCGTGATCGCGAAGATCCTCGCCGACGAGCTCGGGGTGAACTCCAAGAAGGCGAAGCGCGCCGGCTTGCTCCACGACATCGGGAAGGCCGTCGACCACGAGGTGGACGGCCCGCACGCCGTCATCAGCGCGGACCTTGCTCGTCGGTACGGCGAGGCCAAGGACGTCGTGCAGGCGATTGCGGCGCACCACGAGGATGTGGAGCCCAGCGGAGTCCTCGACATCCTGATCCAGGCCGCCGACACGCTGTCCGCGGCGCGCCCCGGCGCGCGGCAGGAGACGTACGAACGCTACGTCCAGCGGCTGCATGATCTCGAGGAGCTGTGCCGATCGTTCCCCGCTGTTCAGGAAGCGTATGCCATTCAAGCCGGCCGCGAGGTGCGGGTCATGGTGCAGCCGGACCGCGCGAGCGACGACGCGGCGGCGAAGATCGCCTACGACATCGCCCGGGCCATCGAGCAGGAGCTGAGCTACCCCGGTGAGATCAAGGTCAACGTGATCCGGCAGACGCAGTTCAGCGAGAGTGCCAAGTAGAGCGGAGGGCGTGGATGAGCGTCCTAAGGGTATCGACGAGTTCGGATCCCGGCGCGACCGCGGGAGCGATCGCCAATGGGGTTCGCGAGTGCGGATCGGCGGAGATCCACGTCATCGGACCGCGAGCCGTGAACCAGGCGGTGAAGGCCATCGCGATCGCGCGAGGGTACCTCGCCCCGAGCGGCCTGGACCTCTACTGCACGCCGAGCTTCTCCACCGTCCGGATTGCAGACGGCGAAGACGAGAAGACGGCCATTCACCTGGACATCCGGCCGCGGCACGATTCGCGCGCCGGAGTCTTGCGGGCCGGCGACGTCGCCTGATCCGGGAGTTCGCGCAGTCCTTGTTGGGCGGGATCGAGGTCTGTACTATTCACGCGGGTCTGCAATCCTCACCAAGGGAGTGACGTACTGCAATGCCAACGTTCTTCAAGCGACATCAGCGCACGGTCATCTGGGCCGTGGTTATCGCGTTCCTTGTGGGCGGCTTAGGGCTGTACACCGGCACCCGTTCCGGCGGGTTGTTTGGTGGATCGTCGACGCAGGGCGCCAGCGGCGAAGCGCCGACCTACGCGGCGAGCGTCGGGGGAGAGAAGATCAGCCTGACGGCGTTCCAGGAACGCGTGACGCAGCTCGTCACTCAGTACCAGAACATCTACACCCAGGCGGGGCAGGACGCCTCCGGGATCTTCTCCGGGGCGGCGGGTGCGATGCTCCAGCTGCGGCTCCAAGCCGGCGCGATGTCCGACCTGATCCGCCAGACCATCTACGCCCAAGAGGCGAAGTCCCGAGGAATCCGCGTCTCGAAGGAGACCATCGACGCGTCCGTTGCCGAGCAGTACGCCCAACTCCTCGCGTCGTACAAGATCACGGAGGAACAGCTTGTCACGTACTTGAGCCAGAGCGGTGAAACGCTCGAGACGTTCAAGAACCGGCTGCGCACGAGCATCGAGTCGCAGTACGTCGTCGACTCCGTCAGCAAGCAGGTCGCGGGGACGATCGAGCCCGGCGAAGCCGAGCTCGGGACGTACTTCGAGAAGAACATCGCTCAGTACGACCAAGCCGAGCAGGTCCAAGCGTCGCACATCCTCGCCGACACCCTCGAGACGGCGAACACCGTGCGGGCGAAGCTCGAGGCCGGCGGGGACTTCGCGGCGCTCGCCAAGGAGTACTCGCTGGACGCCGGCACTCGCGACAAGGGCGGGGAGCTTGGCTGGTTCGGCCGCGGGCAGATGGTGAAGGAGTTCGAAGAGGCCGCGTTCTCCCTGAAGAAGGGCGAGCTGAGCCAGCCCGTGAAGACGACGTACGGCTATCACATCATCCGAGTCACCGACCGCAAGGAAGCCCGGACGCCCACGCTCGCCGAGGTGCGCGAGCAGGTGGCAAAGGACTACGTCAAGGACGAGACGGCGACGCGGGTCGACAAGTGGTACGGCGAGCTCTACAAGACGAA
>Ga0105102_10000106_pt1 | contig 20613 bp, 17 predicted proteins | sample PPLLaktember2015_FD_87032 | JGI IMG/M metagenome (GOLD analysis project Ga0105102, IMG submission 87032) | Freshwater sediment microbial communities from Prairie Pothole Lake near Jamestown, North Dakota, USA - PPLs Lake P7 Core (6) Depth... | ecosystem: Environmental > Aquatic > Freshwater >...
CCGCGCGCGGTCATCACCCGCGGCGAGGTGCTCTATCCCGCTGTTCGAGAGCTGCTCGCCGCGGTCCTCGGCTGCCGGGTCGTCGACTTCTACAACGCGCAGGAGATCGGAAGCATTGCCTGGGAGTGCCCGGACTATCCTTACCGGTATCACGTCAACGGGGACACGTGCGTCGTTGAGGTGGTGGGCGCAGACGGGCTTCCCCCTCCCGCCGGCGAGGAAGGACGCGTCGTGGTGACGAGCTTGTACAACACGACGATGCCGATCATCCGCTACGAGATCGGCGATCGAGGGACGCTGGCGCCGAACGACCAGGCGACATGCTCGTGCGGCCACAAGGGCCAGACGCTCCTCTCCCTCGTCGGGCGCGACGACGACTTCATCGTTCTTCCCGGAGGACGAGTCGTGTCGCCGCGTCTGATCGACGACCTGTTCATTGACGCCTTCCGTGGAGGACTCGGGATCGAAGACCCTTTCACGCGGGCACTACGGGACTATCAGGTTGTGCAGGATTCGCTCTCTCATCTGCTCGTTCGATTGGAGGTCGCGGAGACGCCACCTGAGAGACTGAGGGAGCGCCTAGTCCACAACTTGCAGACGCTCCACCCGGAGCTGCGTTGTGACGTGGAGTGGTCGCCTAAGATCGACTTCGGAGGCGGCGGAAAGCGCAAGCGCGTCGTCTCGACCGTACGGCGCTGATCGCTCTCGAGCCGGAACCGGTTCGGCGCAGCTTCACACAATGCGAATCCGCACACACTCCGCCAGCATCCTCGCCTCATCCGTGGTCCAGTCGCCTGCGAGCGTGAGTTCGAGGCGTTTCTCGGCCCTGCGGGCGTTGCCGGCGAGCGAACCAGAAGAGGGGTGCCTGGTTGGGGACTCTGCCGGGGCAACATCACGAGTGTCTCGTCTCCTGCGGAAAGGAGAGCGGGGCCGCGCTGCGGCCCCGCTCGGCATTGCCGGGACACGAGCTTGACTGTCTAGCCGCCAAGCTCGGAAATCGTCGGCCCCCATAGAATGAGGGTCGGGTAGACCATCGGGATTCCGATCCGGAAGTTGATCGACGGGATGAGCGTTCCGCTGTAGCCTTGCGGCAACCCGACGACGAAGGGGCTCGTGTTCGGGCGCACCATACTCGCACGGAGATAGGTGAACGCCGGAGATGTCACAAGCGACCCGCTTCCGTTCGTGTCCATCTTCAGGCTCATCCAGATGCTCGTTGCACCGGGAGCCGTGAACGTGTAGTCCACTGAGCCAGTCTGCAACGATCCCTCGAAGAGCAGGCTGTTTCCGCCCGTCGTCGGCGTCGGGACCAGGCCAAGCGCAGAGACACCGCTGCTCGAGCCCTGGTTGACGCTGGAGAAGATGCCGTTTGTCCGCAGCTCGATCCGATAGGCTCGAGGTGCGGTCCAGCCTGCCCCAGCGTTGACGGTGATGTGCCACGTATCCGTTCCCCAGACGAAGAACCCTGGCGTCGTGCCCATCGCCGGCGCTCCCGACGAGACGGGCCCCGTAACCGCAATGACAATCGTCTTCGTTGCGGCGTTCTGAAGGCCGCTGTTGTCGGTGACCGTCAGTCGGACCGTCGCCGTACCGGCGTTCGAGTACCTCACCTGCGCGACGGAACCTGACGCATCGGTCGTTCCATCGCCGTTGAGGTCCCAGCGATAGGAGACGATCGCTCCGTCGGGGTCGTAGGACGAGCTCGCATCAAGGGTGATCGTCTGACCGGGTGCAGGCGACGTTGGCGAAGAGGTGAACGAGGCGACCGGCGACTGGGCCGAGGTTCCGACCTGAATCTGCCGGGTCTGCGCGTTCGTCGCTCCGTCGTTATCGGTGACGACGAGAGTCACCGAGTAGGTGCCCGCGGCGGAGAACTGGTGGTACACACTGCTGCCTGTCGCCGTCGGAGACCCATCTCCGAACGCCCACTGGAACGACGCAACCGTTCCGTCTGGGTCGCTCGACGCCGAGGCGTCGAAGTGAACCCACTCGAGAACGGACGCCGACACAGGAGTGTAGGAGAACGTGGCCGTCGGCTGGTTGTTCGACGAGCCGATCTGAACGGAACGAGCTTCGACATCCTGTGCGCCGCCGTCGTCGGTCACCGTTAGCGTCACGGTGAAGGTCCCGGCTGAGTTGAACCGATGCCACACGCTCGCGCCGCTCGCCGACGTTCCGTCACCGAACGCCCACGCGTACGAGGCAATGCTTCCGTCTGGATCGTAGGACGTGGACGCGTTGAACTGGATCCAGCCGCCCACGACCGTTGCAGATGGATCGGCCGTAAACAGCGCCACCGGCTGCTGATTCGCCGACCCGACCTGGATGACATGGCTGACAGGAGACGACGACATACCGGCGTTGTCGGTGACGGTGAGCGTTGCAGCGTAGCTTCCGCCCGCGGAGTATCGGTGCCAGATCGACGACCCGGCCCCGCCGGCTCCGTCGCCGAACGTCCACGCGAACGACGTGATTGTCCCGTCCGGATCGTAGGACGTGGACCCATCGAACTGCACCCACTCCCCAACACTCGGAGTGTTCGGAGCGAACGAGAATGCGGGGACCGGGCTTTGGTTCTGCGGCGTCAACGCAGTCAGCGTAACGCTGAGCGTTCGAGTCGGTCCGCCGATGATGAAGTAAGTGCCCTGCCACGTCCGATACCCTGACTTGGAGATCGTGACTTGGCGGAATCCCTGCCCTACGAAGACCAGTCGGGGCGTGTACCCTGCGTACGTCCCGTCCACCGAGATCGTCGCACCTGCGGGAACGGATCGCACGTCGAGGGTTCCATACGTCGGTACGGTGCCCGAAGCGATCTCGAAGCTGGTGAAGTTCCAGCTCCGCGCGCTGACTGGCAGGATCCCGAGGATCTGGACCTCGACCTGAGCGCGGAACGACTCGGGATCGGGAGAGAAGTACGAGAATGGATTGACCGGCGACGTTGTCGCAAGGATCTGCAGGTACTCGGTTCCAAGCGGGGGCGTCACCGACCAGTTCCCGGGGACGGTGTGCTCCCCGGGCGTCACGTAGTTGCTCGACCCTCCCGGGAACGTGTTCGGGAAGATCTGATTCGCCTGTCCATCCGGGGTGATGTCCCAGATGTAGATGTACGCCGCTTGGTTGACGCTGTAGTGGATCGTGATCGACTCGCCGACCGCGTACGCACCGCGGTCGACCCAAATGCTGACCTGCAGGGCCGTGCTCTCGGGGGGCGTGGGGATAATGCCCTTCGGTGCTACGCCTTGGCCCCAGCCGCCCATCGCGAGCAGCGACACGAGGAGGACGAGGACCGTCCCCACTTCCCAGAATCTTCTTGCCTTCATGATCTCCATCTCCCTGAAACTTCTCTGCTTGTTGGATCTCTACCCAACACCACAAGGGGTGCGGGTTCCCTTCTAGAGAGCTACGACTTCCCCCGGCGACTCATCAAGACGAGCGCTATGCCGGCAGCCAGCGATAGGCCGCCGACAATCGGCGGAAGGGGAATCGTGTGCCGCTCCGAGACAGTAACGGTGAAAAGCCCCAAGTCCGTCGTATTGGGGACCAGGAACGTGACCCCTTGATAGATCAGGGCGACGACGCCAAAAACGATGAGAATGATTCCGAACAGCCTCATTGCAGATTCCCTCCAGACCCAAGGCCAAGAGGAAGCCGCCGACCCGCCTTGGGTGGGCAGGCAGACCTCTTCCCTCCTGTCGTATGTACCATGCGCCAGGCATTGCCTTCTGCGGACTCGCCTTGCTGCTGTCCGAGCCGCCGCTTTGACTCACCATGTACGCATGGGAGGCCAGCCCCTCGCTCCCGCTCTGGACTCGCAGAGAGAAGGAGGGGCTGGCTGTTTCGGGGCTCTCGTGTGCCCGGGAACGGTCTAGTAGTCAAAGGTGACCGCGGCTGAAACGGAGACGTCAAGCGACCACGCAGTGGCGCCGGCGGGCTTGGAGAGAGACGCTTGCAGACCGAGAGTGGTGGTGCTGCCGATGTCAAGCCCAAGGAGAAGGGCGGCGGTCTGACTCGTACTGACCGGCTGCGCAAGTGGCTGCACCCGCAAGACCGTGTACGACACCCGAAGCAGGGTCGTCTCTGACAGGACATTGCTGTAGGACGCTCGCAGTCTCAGGGTGTTCTGATCCATGATGCTGAGTGGGCCCGAGAGGCCCGCGTGGAACAGGACCTGGCTGTCCGGGTTCGGGGCGAACGCGGCGTCAGCGGAGGCCGTGACGAGGAAAGAGCTTGGCTGGCTATAGGGGTCGATGAGCTGATACCCGACGCCGGCTTGCACCGCCCAGCCGCAATGGCGAACGTCGCCGGTGGCAAGGACCTGATCTTCGATCTTGAGCACCTGCCGAGGATCGAGCGTCACGCCTGAGGCGGCCTGTACTTGGCTCACGACGGCGGCGACCTGCTCATCCGCCGTGGCATACTCGCCGCTGCCGATGATCTGCGCGATATCCATGAGGGCGCTGTCGCCAAGCGGGCCCGGGATCGCATCCACCTTGAGCAGTTCCTTCTCGATCTTGACAGCCTTCGCCAGCGGCGTCACGTCGGAGAACCGCCCGTAGCCAAGTCCGGCGTTGATATAGATCCCCGCCTGGGGCTGCCCGGACGCCACAGAGGCTTCGATGCCCCCAAAGCCGAACGCGGGCGCGTCCTGCGTGAAGTAGTACCGATAGGTTCCTGCGGCGCTTGCCAACCCACTCACGGGGGCGAAGTCCGCAAGCAGGAGTTCAGCATTCGCGGCCACCGTGAAGCCGAAGTCCGGGGAGTCATAGAGCAGGTTGTAGTCTAGGCCCGCCAGCCCGACGCTCGCCTCCACTCCAGGGGTTGCCCAATCATCGAAGTAGTGGTAACTCATAGAGAGACCGAGGGATTGCAGGTTCGTCTCCGGCGATACGTAACTGCACAGACCGATCGCTAGAGCCGAAGCTCCAAAGCCCAGGACAAGACCCATGATTCCGAGGAACAGCATTGTCCGCTTCATTTCGACTACCTCCTAGTAGTTATTGCCACCCTGCAGAGCCGCCAGTCCGATGCCCGAGGTCATGCGCCTTCCTCCGCATCTGCTACATAACGCTCCACAGCCTTGCGGATGATCTCGGACTCCGAGACACCCAGCTTCTCTGACAGTTCCTGCAGCTTGGCTAGCAACTTGGACGGAGCCATGAAGTTCTTCATTACGAGAGGGTTTAGAGGATCTCGTTTCGTTCGTGCCATGTTGTCTCACCGGGTTAACTATACAACTAACTAGCTAGTTAGTCAAGCAAGAGGCACGCACGCCTGTCACGACGCAAGAAGAGAACGAAGGACGCCGTGCGATGGCGATGGCGTGTGGTCTCAGATCCCGACACCGATCCACAGCAGGCGAATGGTCCGGGCGACGAGTAAGTGCGGGGCCGCAGAAAGGGCGACAGCTCCCGACGCTACGTTCTACACGACGCGGATGCGGATCCCTTCCGCCAGCATCCTCGCCTCATCCGTGGTCCAGTCGCCTGCGAGCGTGAGTTCGAGGCGTTTCTCGACCTTGCGGGCGTTGCCGGCGGCGATCCAGAGGATGAGGCGGTACGTGCCGGGCGGGAGGATGTGGGAGGGTTTGCTCGACGGGAACTGGACGGCGACGCTGAACGCGGTCCGGCCGGCGAGCCGCGCTTCGTCGGCGTCGACGAGGGCTTCCCCAGGGAACTCGCGCCGTCTCGCGGGATCGAAAACGTGGCCCAACGTGCAGAACGTGTACATGCCGGGCGACAGGGCTTCGAGGAACGGCTTGAGGGTCCACGACCAAAGGAGGTTCTTGGGCAGGAACGAGGCGACGCGCCGGAAGGCGCCGTCAGGCTGCTGCGCGAGGACGTCGGCGACGAAGATCTCGACCTGCTCGGCACGGCTGTTCCCGGTGTTCCGCACGCGAAGGTTGAAGTAGTACGCGTCGGCGGAGACGCCCGGCGACGTTGGGTGCGAGACGAGGGTGTGGTGGAAGTCGGGCGGCTCGGCGTGGACCTCGAGCCCGAGCTTGGGGCGGACAAGGAGACGGGCAATCCGGCTCTGGAACGCGGCGATCGTGGTTGACACGATCGCGATGATCGCGAGAGCCCACGTCCCGATTGGCGTTCCGCCCGCAGCTGCAGCGATGGCTTCCTCCCTTGGCGTCAGGTCTTCAGGGTATGGATGCGCCGCAGAGTCGTCAAACAGGGTGGGCCGAGCAGCCGCCGACCGTCGAGAGCATTGCTCCTCCCGTGAGAGAGCCCTGTCTGACTAGTGGGTCCGGAGAAACTGGACGATGGCCTCGGCGAAGCCGTCGGGGCATGCGTACCCGCCGGTGATGAGCGTGTACTGCCCCGGGTCGCCGAGGTCCACATACGCGCAGCGTCTCTTCTGATACTCGACCGGGTACTCGTTCATCATCGCCACGTGGACATCGGGGTCCTGGACGCCAAACACGTACGGCGGCTGAGCGACCTTCCTGTGCTTCACGAGCCCCAACTCCACGAGGTGCTGCGCGCCGGAAGAGATGGCGGCGACGGGCATCCTGCGTGCGACGGCGGCGTGAAAGAGAGCTTCCATCTCTTCCTGTGCGTCCCCGTACCACCACGTGTGGGCGTGGCCCGGACCGAGGATGAGGATGTCGTAGTCCTCCAAGACCACGTCGTCGTAGGTCATGCCGATCGTCCACTCGTACCCGCCGACGGCGCCCCACGCCACCCCCTCCGCCGTGTCCTCCCAGAACAGGTACGGACCGGCTTGCGGCGCTGCCACGTCAACCGACAGGCCCGCCTTCTCGAAGACGGCCATCATCGCAAAGAACTCGACGCCCATCGCTCCTCGCGGCATGAGAAGGACGAGGGCGCGGCGCGCGCCGGCAACCGAGAGAGAGAGAGCCAGAAGGCACACAACGAGAACGCCAGCGAGACCTACACGACGAATCACATCGACTCCTATCGGCTTCTTCCCCGCCTCGACCGCGCGCAGCGTGAGGCAGCCTGCACAACGGCGGCCAGTCTAGGGGTGCGGCGCGGCGTCGTCAAGTGGAATCTGGTGGAACGTCGATACGGCGGCGGAGGGCGCCCTGGCGGGCAGGAGGCACGTGGGCTTGCGGGGTTCGTGCGAAGCTGATAGAGTCGGGCCCACGGTGTCAGCCCGGTCGGCGGCGTGCCGCTGGTGGATCTTCGAGAGGAGGACGTCACGATGAAGCGAGTCGTCTTGTCCGCACTGGCGGTCGTTCTCCTGTTCGCGTTCGCGGGAGTGGCTGCCACGGAGGTCGTCCTCTTCTACGAAGACGGTTGCCCGCACTGCGCGAAGATGGAGGAGCTGCTCCGGAACATGCAGGCCGCTGGTGCGGTTCTGACGATCAAGGAGTACAACGTCGCGAGTCAGGAGGGGCGCGACATTCTGCCTCGGCTTCTCGCCGCGTACGGGGCCGAGATGGGGCCGGTGCCGTTCCTGTTCGTCGCCGACACCGCGATCGTACGCGACACCGTATACCGCGCCGGGTCGAACGCCGCTCCGGTCGTTCTCGCCGTGCGCGCGGTCGAACTCGAAGCCCGCGCTCTGATCGAGGCTGCGATCGCCGACAACGCGCGCTCTCCCCTCGACCGGCTTCCTGCGACCGTCACCGAAGCGGTGCTTGTCCTCCGAAGCGATTGTCCGGACTGCGAACGCCTTGACGCGTGGATGACCCTTGTGCAACGGCAGCACCCGGAGCTCGCGGTCCGACGCATCTCGGCGGATGACGAGGAGGGGAAGAAGACCCTCGACCGCCTCGCGAGGCTGTACCGGGCCCGCGCCGCGGTCCCGGCGGTCTTTGTCGGCGACACGGCGCTCGTCGGCGCGACCGTCTTCCCCGGTCGCGAGAAGGCAAGAACGTTCGCCTTCTCCGACGAGGACACGGCCTTCCTGAGCGGTCGCATCCAGTTGGCCATCGATCAGAAGGCGACGCCGCCGCTCGATAGGGTGCGCGTGCGCGAGAAGGCGACCCTGTGGGCCGTCATCGGATCCGCGGCGCTCGATTCGATCAACCCATGCGACTTCGCCGTCATGCTCCTTCTCTTGGGCCGGCTCCTTGTCATCGGACAGCGTCGCAAGGTCATCTGGGCCGGCCTCTCGTGGGCGGCGGGTGTGTACCTCGTCTACTTCCTGATGGGGTACGTCTTCTACACGCTCCTCGGAGTCACGGTCGGGACGCGCAGCCTGCGCGTCCCGTACATCATGGCCGTCTCGGTGATCGCCATCCTGATGGGCCTCTGGCAGATGAAGGACCTCCTCTGGTACGGGAAGTGGTTCTCGATCGAGGTGCCGGCGAAGTGGAAGCCGATGCTCACGCGGGTGACGAACTCGGTCGTCTCGCTGCCCGGGGTGTTCGTCGCCGGGCTGGTCGACGCGCTCTTCCTCGCGCCGTGCACGTCGGGACCATACCTCGCGATCCTCTCGCTCTTGTCGACGACGACGACGCGCACGCAGGGTGTGCTCTTGCTCCTGCTCTACAACCTGATCTTCATCCTGCCGATGATCGCGATCGCGCTCACCGTGCACTTCGGCGTCACGACGACGGCGCGGGCGGAGCGCTGGCGCAACGCGCGCACAGGCAAGCTCCACTTCGTGACCGGCGTGGTCATGGTCGTGCTCGGCGTCGGCATGATCATCGGGGTTCAGCTCGGCTACATCTAGCGGCGGCCCAGGAACGGAGTCCCGAATGGCTGTTCTGACGCGCCGCGTCTTCGGGTGCGTTCTTGGCGCGGTGGTTCGCCCCACGGCGGGACACATGTCCACTCCTCTATTGTCCCAGATGCTTGCCTAACGATGCCTGCCGTTGGACGGGCCCGGTGGGACTTGCGACTGGCCTTTCGCCGGGGAGAGGGAGTAGTCTCGCGGCATGAAACGACTCTTGTTGGTGGCGGTCATTCTGGCGGCGGTGGCGGTCGTCGTCATCATTGCAGTCAGGGCTTTGCGGCATGACTCCGGCGACCTGGCGGTGAATCAGAAGGCGGGGCCGACAATTGTGATCGTCGATCCGGCGCACGGGGGGAGCGATCCGGGGACGAAGGGCGACGGCGTCCTGGAGAAGGACATCACGCTTGCGATCGCGAACAAGATGAGCGCCCTCGCGAAGGAGTTCCCCGGCCTGAAGGTCGTCCTGACACGGAGCTCCGACGAGGACGTGACGGCTTCGAACCGAATCGGCGCCGCGGCCCGGGAGGGGGCGGCGATCTATGTGGCGCTCCAGACGAACGCGTTCGACAGCCCAACCGCGGTGGGCATCGAGACGATCGTCGACGCGGGGCACGCATCCGGGGACTCTGCTTGGTCGCTGGCCCTCGCGTTGGAAAAGGCGACGGTGAAGTCCACGTCGGCGAAGGAGCGCGGAGTCCGCGCGCAGGGGACCGCGTTCACCGGCCTCGCAATCCCGGCGGCGGCGGTCTACGTCGGATTCATCACGGCGCCCGAGGAGCGGGCGAAGCTGGTTACCTCGGCCTATCAGGAGCAGGTCGCGCGGGGAATCCTTCAGGGCATCTCCGACTACCTCGCGGCGGGCTCAGCGGCGGGGGCGACCGTAACGCCGTAGGAGAAAGACGAAGCGCTTCCTCGGCGGACGGGGAAGCAGGAGAGACGCCGCCGCCAAGACGAGGTGATCCTGCCGCGCCGACCGTATCACGGACGCGGCAGGATCACGTCTGTTCCCCGGCAAGACGTCGCCCGAATCTGTACGATGAGGCGAGCGGCGAGCCCGCTCGAAAGCGGGGGACGGACAGATGAACAGCCACGAACGACGGCGTGCGAAGCTTCTGGAGAAGACCGGCACGGACGCTTACCTCCTCTTCTCCCTCGATCGCACCATGCCCGCGGGAATGGACCAGGTCGGCCTGCGGTATCTCACGGGGTACACGGGGGAGGGCGCGCTCGTCATCACGGCGAAGGAGACGACGCTCGTCACCGACTCCCGCTACCTCGAACAGGCGAAGACCGAAGTCCCGGACATCGAGGTTGTGCACGCCGAGGGAGACTACTTGGATGACATCGCGGGTCTGCTTCGCGGGCGCAAGATCGTGCGGATCGGGTACTCCGCGTGGCGGATGACGGACCACGTGATCTCCGAGCTTCGCCGCCGAACCGAGGCTGAATGGATCACGCACGGAGACCCCGTGAGCGAGCTGCGAGCCGAGAAGGACGCCGAGGAGCTTGCCGTGCTGCGCCGCGCGGTCGACATCGCGGAGAGAGCGCTCGGCGAACTGCTCCCGGCGGCACGGCCCGGCGTCGGCGAGGTGGATCTCGCGTCGGAGCTGACGGCTCGGATGCGGGACCTCGGTGCCGACGGCGTGCTCGGGCCCACCGTCGCCTCGGGACCGAACAGCGCGCTTCCCCACTATGTTCCTGCCCTAGGAAGACGGACCCTGCGCGACGGCGACTTCCTGCTCATCGATTTCGGCGCCGTCGTCGGCGGGTACGTCTGCGACATGACCCGCACCTACGTCGTCGGGCGGGCGACGGAGAAGCAGCGCGAAATCTACGCGTGCGTCGACCGGGCGGTCGACGCCGGGCTGGCGGCCTTGCAGGCCGGCGTCTCGGGGCGAGACGTTCACGCTGCGGCGAGCCAAGTCATCGAGCGGTCGTCGTACGCGCAGTACGTCTTCTTGTCTCCCGTCGGCCACGGAGTTGGGCTTGAGGTCCACGAGCAGCCGAAGATGGGCCCGCAGATGAGTGCCGGAGTGCCCCGCGGGGCCGTCGTCACGATGGAGCCGGGGATCTACATCCCAGGGTACGGGGGCGTGCGGATTGAGGAGATGGCGGTCGTAACCGAGGCTGGCTGCGAGGTCCTGAACAAGCTTCCGCGGTCGCGTCTCATCTCACTCCCTGCGTAGATCCGAGGAGGCGTCCTGAAGAGTGCGTATCACAAGACGGAGGATACAGTGGCGCTGAACAAGATGGAAGCGCCGACTGTTCAGTCTTCTCGTGACGTCCTCTTCGACGTGTGCCGATGCCTGTGCAGACACACTAAGCGCAGTTGCAGTAGCACTTGACAAGGTCGGGGGCTCTCGCTACGGTGGGGCGACGCCGGCGCTCTCCCGCGAGGGAAGGGTGCCGGCTCAGACGGGATGAGCGGACGGCGGCGTAGTCCGCGGGCTGCAGCTGCGGGCTTGCCGAAGAAGTCGATTCACGAGATCTGCGAAGGAGGCCAAGCGATGAGGTACTCCCGTTGGGCCAGCGTGTTCGTGGTGAGCCTCGTGCTGCTCTTGGGGCTGCTCGTTCCTGCGATGGCGCAGGTGCGAGGAGGGACTCTGGTCATTGCCTATCAGTCAAACACCGTGCCGGAACCTGATCCTCAGGTGACGCGCAACATTGGAGCGCAATGGGTGGCGGAGATGATCGCCGACCCGCTCCTGCGGTACGACAACGCGACAGAGAGCTTCGTCCCCGTCCTGGCAACGTCGTGGGACATCTCGGAGGACGGACTGCACTACACGTTCCACCTGCGCGAAGGCGTGCTGTTCCACAACGGCGTTACCCTGACGGCCGAGGCCGTGGCGAAGAGCTATGAGCGCATTCGCGACGCCGCGAATCCGCTTGCTGGAGCCGGATTGCTGTCGCCCGTCGACACCATCGAGGTGCTTGACCCCCTGACGATCCGGCTGAACATGAAGTCCGTCTTCCCCGACTTCCTCTCGAACATGGATCGGCTGTGGATCCTTGAGCCGGGGTCGTTCACGAACCCGCCGGCGGGCAGTTACGTCGTAGGATGCGGCCCGTTCCGCATCGTGCCGGCCGAGTACAAGATCGACCAGAGCATGGTGCTCGAGAAGTTCGCGCAGTACTGGGCGGGAGAGCCGTACCTCGACAAGATCCAGATCCGGATCATCCCCGACATGGCGACGGCGTTGATCGAGCTGGAGCAGGGCACGGTCGACGTCGTTCAGTACGGCTCCGGGAAGGATCTTCCCAGGCTTGAGGCGCTCGGCATGCAGCCGATCATCTTCGGGCGCGTCAACTGGGCGAACGTCGTCATCAACCTGTCGCACGTGACCGACGTGCGGCTGCGAAAGGCGATCATGTACGCCGTGGACCAGCAGGCGCTGATTGACGGCGCGTACGGCGGACTCGGGGACCCGATGTACCGGATGGGCTACCCCGGGACGTGGCTCGAGAACACGAAGGTCGGAGCGGCCTACGATCCCGAGGAAGCGAAGCGCATCCTCGACGAGGCCGGCTGGAAGGACACCAACAAGGACGGAATCCGCGAGATCGACGGCAAAGAGATCGACCTCTACTTCCCGACCCGGAACCAGGCGGAGTGGGTCGCGGCGACGCAGATGATTCAGCAGATGCTGCGCGAGGTCGGGATTGGGACCCACATCACGATGGCTGAGCGAATGCCGTTCTACGACCAGGTCCGAACCGGCGACTACGACATCGCGTGGTGGCTGTCGAACGACTCGGCCGAGCCGCCGATCGCCCTCTACACGTGGGACATGCGGGAGTACTGGTGCGTGCACCAGGCGAAGACCCCCGTGCTGCAGCTCCTGATTGAGCAGGCGGAGTCCGAGCTCGATCGCGACACGCGTTCGGCCTACTACCAGGAGATCCAGCGCATCCTCATCGAGGAGGCCTATGCGGCTCCGGGCATGTGGAATAAGCAGGTCCACGTGATGGGACCCAAGGCTCATGGCATGCTGGTGGCAAGCACAGGAATCGCCTACAACTCTCACTTGTGGTGGAAGGGCTAGTCGCCCTGGAAGGCGACATCTAGGTCGGGAGCAGGGAGGCAACGGCCTCCCTGCTCCCTCCAGTCCGGAGAGTTCTGGGAGGACGCAGGATGTGGGGCTACATCGTTCGGCGCCTTTTGACAGGGATTCTCGTCCTGTTTGGGGTGGTCACGATCGTTTTCTTCTCGCTCCAACTCGCGCCCGGCGACCCGATCTCCATGCTGATCCCGGCCGAAGCTGGCGGAGGCGCGAACCCAGAGATTGTCGCGGCCCTCAAGGCGAAGTACGGGCTCGATAGACCTGTCGTGGTCCAGTACCTCATCTACTTGAAGAACTTGGCGAGACTGGACCTCGGACGGTCGATTAGCACCGATCGCCCGGTCGGTGAGGCGCTGCTCGCGCGGTACCCCGCGACGCTCGAGCTGACGGTGTGCGGCCTCCTGGTGGCCGTTCTGATCGCACTGCCCGTGGGTATCATCTCGGCGGTGCGCCAGAACAGCGTCATTGACAATATCTCGCGGGTCCTGGCATTGGCGACGACATCGATCCCCAGCTTCTGGCTGGGTCTTCTCTTGATGTTGCTCTTCTCGCTTCAGCTTCGCTGGCTCCCGGCGTCGGGGCGCGCGGGGGCGCTGTGGAGTTGGGACGGACTGAAGCACATCATCATGCCCGCCGTCACGTTGGGCGCAATGGCCACGGGCATCCTGATGCGCCTCGTTCGCTCGGCGATGCTGGAGGTTCTGCGCGCCGACTACTTGAACACGGCGAGAGCCAAGGGGCTGCGGGAGAGGACGGTCATCTATCGGCACGCGCTGCGGAATGCCCTGATCCCCGTGATCACGGTTCTCGGGTTGCAGGTGGGAACGCTGCTGGGCGGGACGGTGGTTATCGAGACGGTCTTCGCGTGGCCGGGGATCGGCCGGTACGTCATCTGGGGGATCATGGCGAAGGACTTCCCCGTCGTTCAAGGCGCGGTCCTCGCGCTGACGCTCGGGTTTGTCATCGTGAACATTCTGGTGGACGTCATCTACTGCGCGGTCGATCCGCGCGTGACCTACAGCTGAAGGGCGGCCTGGTTGAGAGCAAGATCGGCATCCGCGGGGGAGCGACGACGGGAGAGCCTGTTTGGGCACGCGCTCCGGCGGACGCTGAAGAAGAGCAAGCTGACGGCTGTGTCAGCGATTCTGACCCTGTTCATCGTTGTCGTGGCGATCTTCGCGCCGCAGATTGCGCCATACGACCCCTCGGTCGGCAACTACCGGACGATGCTCCGGCCGCCCTCGCACGCGCACCTGTTCGGAACAGATGAGTTGGGACGTGACATCCTCAGCCGCGTCGTCTATGGAACTCGGATCACAATCACGATCGGGATCACGGCTCTCATCGTGGGCATTGTGTTCGGTGTGACGATCGGATTGGTCACGGGGTACTTCGGCGGGATCATCGATCTCGTCGGCATGCGGTTCATCGACATCCTGTTGTCGTTTCCCGGGATCCTGCTTGCGATCCTGATCTCGTCGACGTTTGGCGGGGGTCTCTTGCCGGTCATCATCGCGATCGGCCTCTATTCGGTGCCGACGTTTGCGCGGATCACGCGGGGGTCCGTCCTCGTGACTCGCGAGAAGGGGTTCGTCGAAGCAGCGCGCGCCATTGGGGCGTCGACGCCGCGGATTCTCGTTCGCCACGTGCTCGCGAACATTCAGGGCCCGATCCTCGTGTACGCAACGCTGCGCATGGCGAGCGCGGTCCTGACGACGGCGTTCTTGAGCTTCCTCGGCGTCGGGGTGGCTCCGCCGGCCCCGGAGTGGGGGTTGATGGTGAACACGGCGCGCGACTTCATGCGCGATGCGCCCCACGTGATTTTGTTCCCGGGCATGGCGATCTTCGTCACGGTGCTGGTGTTCAACCTCTTGGGGGACGGCCTGCGGGACCTGTTCGACGTCCAGCAGCAGTAGCCGTGAGGCCTGCGGGACCCGTAAGGACGCGGTGCCGGTCCTGGGGCGATCGGAAGGAGACAAGAATGAGCAGCGCGGAGCGGCGGACGGCGATTGTCGGGGCGACACTGATCGACGGTACAGGGCGCGCCCCAAAGCCGGATGCGGCTGTTCTGGTTGAAGGCAAGGGGATTGCCGCTGTCGGCACGCGGTCTGAAGCGAAGGTTCCAAAGGGCGCGGAGGTCGTCGACGCGAAGGGGCGGTTCCTTCTACCCGGGTTGGTCGACTGCCACGTGCACATGTACGGGTCCGGTTTCGTCCGCACGGCCCCCAAGGGGGACGAGCTGGCGTACGCGGGCGTGGTGGCGGCCAACAACCTTCGCGCGGCGCTTCAGGCGGGAACCACGACCGTGCGCGACCTCTCGAGCGGGCACATCGGACTTGCGCTTCGTACCGCCATCGAGCGCGGCCACTGGATCGGCCCGCGCTGCTTCGTCTCGGGGCGCGGAATCTCCATGACCGGCGGCCATGGTTCGGGCGGGGCCCGTCTTGGCATCGGCGTGCACGAGGTTGACGGCACGGACGCCGTGCGGTCGGCGATTCGCGCCGAGCGCAAGGCGGGCGCCGACCTGGTCAAGGTGCTGACGTCCCATCGTAGCGCACGTCCGGAGTTCACGCAGGAGGAGCTCTGCGCCGCCGTGAACGAAGCCCATCGCCTCGGCATGAAGATCGCCGTCCACGCCGCGAACTTCGTGACCACGAGGATGGCGGCGGAGGCGGGGTTCGACACGATCGAGCACGGGATCGAGATCGACGACGAGACGGCGCGCATCATGGCGGAGAAGGGGATCTTCCTCGTCTCGACCCTGTGGGTCCTGCACGACATCTACGAGGAGAGCCGGGCGATCAAGGAGCGATACGAGGCGATGGGCGAGTACCGCTATCACCCGGACCACGACTGGCTCGAGGAGACCCTCAGGGTCTATCGGGACATCCACGCGGCGTTGCCGGCGACGATGGACGCCGTCCGCAGACACGGGGTGAAGATCGCTGCGGGCACGGACAACGTCCGGGACTCCGCGCCGTTCGCCATGATGGCGAAGGAGGCCGAGTCCTTGGTTCGCTTCGGCCTCTCCCCGGCGGAGGCGATCGAATCGGTGACGCGCATCGGTGCGGAGGCGATCGGCGCGGAGGAGCGGTTCGGCACCGTGCAAGTGGGAAAGCTTGCCGACCTGATCCTCGTCGATCGGGATCCGACGAGCGACATCACCGCTCTGCAGGCGGTCTCTTGGGTCATGAAGGAAGGGGCCGTCGTTCCGCTCTACCCCGAGTGGGCGTGCGGACCGATCCGCGACGGGCTTCGCCCGGGGACCGGGCGCGTCTAGAGTGGATCCCTCCCGCCGACGTCGTCGGAAGGAGGGGCGTCGTGGGTCGGCATCGCGCCGCGTGGAGGCGACACACCCCTGACCGCGAGCGTTCACACGCCGCTCACGGATGGAGCCTAGGCTCGTACAGTCCGAGAAGGACCGCACACCGCAAACAGACGAGGGGTCCGGGTGGTTCACGACGCGCCCGGCCCCCTTCGTTCTTGGAGGGCGAGCGCGACCTACAGCCAGGCGAGTGCCTCCACGAGGCCGCGCCGGCCTACGACGAGGGAACATCATCTACGAGGCCGGAGCCGGCCTACGACGAGGGAATGTCACCCACGAGGCCGGAGTCGTCGATCGCCTCGAGGAACCACTTCTGGCGTTCAGGCTCGAACCGGATCGCGTAGCGCGTCGTTCCTTCGTCGAAGCGGTAGAGGAGCGAGCGCGTCGTCTTCTCGACCCGGGCGCGTGAGGCGAAGTCAATCCGGCGTCCGTCCCAGCGGATCGCCCGCAGGATCGGGTACGTGAGCCCGGCTCGAAACTGAGCCATCGCGTCGACTTCTTCATCGATCCACACGGCGTTCATTCTAGCTGGTGAATACTTGGGCGACAAGCGCCTCGCGCCGCGCGAATCATCCCGACGGCATCGAGGAAGTCGGGTCCTGCCGATAGAAACGCCCGAGCTCCTCGTAGAGCTTCGGGTGGGTCTCCCGGAGTTGGCGGGGACGTTGGAAGAAACACTCGGTGACGACGGCGAAGAACTCGGCCGGGTTCGTGGCCCCGTACGGGTCGAGGTCGGTGGGCTCGCGCCGACTCGCGCGGGCTCGAAGCGCGTGCCACTCCTCGCTCAGGGTGCGAGCCCACGCGAGGTACATGGACCGCTCAGGGAGGAGCGGCGCGCCGTCGAACCCACCACTCTCGGCGTCGAGCTGGTGAGCAAACTCGTGGAAGACGACGTTGTGGCAGTCCTCGATGTCGGACGCGCCGCGCAGCGCGCCGTCCCACGACAGGACAACGGCGCCCCGTCCGCTTGCCTCTCCGAGCCGAACCTGCTGTCCCTCCTCGACGAACCCCCTCTCGTCTCGGCGGTGATGGTTGGCGACGTACTCCTCGGGGTAGACGATGATCGAGTAGAGGCCCGGGTAGAAGTCGGTGTCTCTGTGCAGGAGAAGGAAGCACGCCTGTGCGGCGATCGTCACGCGCATCTCGTCGGTGATCGCAAGCCCCGCAGCGCCCTCAAACCGCTTCTCGGCGAGGAAGACCCGGATGTGCCGCTCGAGCTCCGTTCGATCCTCGGAGGAGAGTCGCAGGTAGCGGGGGAACGTGCGCTCGAGGATCGCCCGCCAGGCGGGAGGGAACGGGCGGCGTCGGATCCGCTCGCGGCGACGGTGCTTGAGGAAGCCCATGGGATCACCGTACAGGGCCGCTGGAGGTCTGGCAAGGGGCGCAAGCGCGGACGGAGGGCGCCGCGGCAAGCGTGAACGGGGCGCAAGCACGGACGGAGGGCGCCGCCGCAAACGCGCACGGTGGGCGGGGCGGCAAACGTGGACGGAGGGCCGCGCGGCAAACGGACGGAGTGCCGATGGCGCAAGCGTGAACGGTGGGCGCCGCGGCAAGCGTGAACGGGGCGCAAGCACGGACGGAGGGCGGGCCGCAAACGGGCGGAGGCGCAAACGTGGACGGAGGGCGCCTGGGCGCAAACGTGGACGGAGCAGCAAATGGACGGAGTGCGGGGCACAAACGCGCACGGCGGGTGCAGTGCGGGCCGCAACTGGATGGAGTGCGGGGCACAAGCGTGCACGGTGGGCCGAGGCGAAAACATGTACGGAGGACGGAGACACAAGCGCGCGCGAAGAGCGGAAACGGCGAGACGGCGGGGACACGGCGGTCGTGGATCCTGCTCTTGTCGACGGCTGGGTGCGGTCGTAGCCTCTCGGGCTGAGGGGGAGGAGTGAGGGTATGGGCGACGGGTTGTACGAGCGGATCTACGATGTGGCGAAGCGTATCCCGCGCGGGCAGGTCGCAACGTACGGGCAGATCGCGCATATGGTGGGCATGCCGAAGGCGGCGCGACAGGTCGGCTACGCCATGGCGGCTCTCGGGCGCGGGGCTCCGCGCCCTGACGTTCCGTGGCACCGGGTGGTCAACGCGAAGGGGGAGTCGAGCATCGGCGGTGAGCAGATCGAACGCTTGAAGGCAGAGGGCGTCGTCTTCGACGCGAACGGGCGCATCGACCTGCGGCGCTTCGGGTGGCAGGAGATCGAAGAGGGAGGCCTCTTCGGCTGAGGCGCCGTCGCGCCTCTCAGGGCTTCCGCTTCTTGGCCGGAGCGAAGAACGCGTCGACGCGTTCCTGAAGCTCGCGCTTCCGGTCGTCGGACGCAAACGCGGCCCGAACGCTGTTTGAGACCAGCTGCTCGACGTCCTTCCGCGCGAGGCGGAACGCCTTGACGAGGTGTTCGAACTCGCCCGTCATGTCGGTCTGCGACATCAGCCGGTTGTCGGTGTTGACCGTCGCGACGATGCCGGCATCGAGGTAGCGCTTGATCGGGTGGTCGCGGTAGTCCTTCATGAATCCCGCGATCTGGAGGTTGCTCGTGGGGCACATCTCGAGTGGAATGCCCAGCTCGGCGACGCGCTTCTCGGTCCGGGGCGCCTGGAAGAGGTAGACTCCATGGCCGATCCGCTCCGCCCCGAGGTCGAGGGCTTCTTTGATCTGCTCCGGGCAGCACCCTTCGCCGGCGTGGATGGTGACGTGGATGCCTGCGTCGTGCGCGAACTCGATGGCCTTGCGGTGTTTGACCGGCGGGTTCTGATGCTCGGGCCCGGCGAGGTCGACGCCGACGACGCCGTCGCGGCGGAACTGCGCCGCCAGTTGGACGGTTTCGATCGACTGCTCGGTCGAGTTTTGCTTGAGGGCCGTGAGGATGAGTCCGGTGGCGATCCCGAAGTCGGCCTCGGCGCGATGCATCCCGGCAAGCACGGCGGCAACGACGTCCCGCGGCTTCAGATCCGCGAGCGTGTGGAGGAGCGGCGCGAAGCGGATCTCGATGTAGATGACGTTCTCGCTCGCGGCGTCCTCGCAGAGCTCGTATGCCGATCGCTCGAGGGCAGACGTGGTCTGGAGCAAGGGGACGGTGTAGTCGAACGCCACGAGGTACTCCTCGAGCGAACCGCGAGTTCCTGGGATGACGGCGGTCTTCAGGTCAAGCGAAGCGGGAAAGGCACGCTCGGGCGGGAGCGCACGGGCCAACTTGAGGACCGTCTCGAGCCTGAGGGAGCCGTCCAAGTGGACGTGAAGGTCGATCTTCGGCATTCGCCGGAGCCAGTCGGTCATTATCCTTTCAATCTACGGGTTTTGGACGGGATACGCAAGTAACGAACGGGCATCTGGCTTGTAACAGGTTTGTCGAAGTATATACTCCGCTTCCGGGAAACAGAGGTCCGGGGGTGCGATGGTTGGGGTTCTCTTCAGTGCTGGCGGCGGCCTGGCGGTCTTCCTCTTTGGACTAAGGATCATGAGCGACGCGCTCAAACGTGCGGTCGGCGACCGCATGCGAGTGATCGTCGAGCGGCTGACCGGCAAGGCCTACCGCGGTGTCCTGGTCGGCATGGTCACATCCGCGACCCTTCAGTCGAGCACGATGACAATGGTGCTCCTGATCGGGATGATCAACGCCGGCATCCTCACCCTGGCGCAGGGGATTGGGGTCATGCTCGGGGCGGAGATCGGGACGACGCTGACCGCGCAGATCATCGCGTTCAAGATCGGCATCTACTACATGCCGGTCCTCGCCGTCGGCTACATCCTGGCGGAGACGTTCCGCGGGAAGAAGGTGGGCGACGTCGGCCGCATCGTCCTCGGGCTCGGCCTCGTCTTCCTTGGGATGAGCATCTTCACCGGAGGGCTCGCAGGGCTCGCCGAGAGCCCCGCGATCTTGCGCGTGCTCCAAGCATGCGGCGACAACGTTCTTCTCGGCGTCCTCGTCGGCGCCGGGGTGACGGCGGCCATCCACAGCTCCGCAGCGATGACGGCGCTCGTCATCGGGCTGGGCGGCTCGGGTCTCATCTCGCTCCCTGCCGCGATCGCCATCGTCCTCGGAGCGAACATCGGCACGACGGTGACAGCGCAGATCGCCTCGGTCGGCACGTCGCTCTCGTCGCGGCGCCTCGCGGTGACGCAGCTTGTCGTCAACGTGGCGGGCGTCGCAGCGGCGGTGCCGTTTCTCCCGTGGTTCGCGCGGTTGGTGGAGATGACGTCTCCCTCGCTCCCCCGACAGATCGCCAATGCCCACTCGATCTTCAACGTCGTCGTGACGCTCGCGCTGATCCCGTGTGTCGGCGCGCTGGTCTGGGTCGCCCGGATGCTCGTGCGGGGGCGCGAGGAAGGAGCCGGGGGCAAGCCCCAGTTCCTCGGGGAGCAGTTCTTGGCAACTCCGGCGTTCGCTGTGCGCCAGGCGCAGCGGGAGCTCTTACGGATGGGCGAGATGACGACGACGATGATCCGCGCGTGCAAGGAAGGCATCCTGAAGCGCGACTCCGCCGAGACGGCGTCGGTCGGCGAAGTGGAGGAAGCGGTCGACGGGCTCAAGGACTCGGTGGACGAATTCCTCGACCGGATCGACGGCAGCGCGC
>Ga0105102_10000108_pt1 | contig 20516 bp, 29 predicted proteins | sample PPLLaktember2015_FD_87032 | JGI IMG/M metagenome (GOLD analysis project Ga0105102, IMG submission 87032) | Freshwater sediment microbial communities from Prairie Pothole Lake near Jamestown, North Dakota, USA - PPLs Lake P7 Core (6) Depth... | ecosystem: Environmental > Aquatic > Freshwater >...
AATAGACATTCTATTTCCAATGCTACCAAGGGTTTTATACTAGCCCCTCTTGTATGCATATCGGAAAGGGTTAATAAAGGAGTAGGAGCAGATATTTCTTCAAAAACTTTATCTGGTGTCCAATCAAACTCTTTCATTTCCAACCAAGCGAAATAATTGGAATCCCATTCTTTTATTATACGATGTTCTCTACGTCCTCCATATAATTTTACCAAAACAGTTTTAGTATATTTGGGAGTGTTCCCTAAAATTTCGTAACCGTTTCCATTCGGTTTAGAGGATAGTAACTCTCGCAACTCCTCTATTTTTTTATTTCTTCCTGCATAAATAGTCATATTTACTTTTGATTAAAGTAACATTGGTAAATCTGTTTTAACTTCCGGTATTTCGTCTTTATCGCCGGCACGACAATATACATTCATTCCTTTTTTAGCCCCCAAATTCTTAATCTCAGGGGAGTGTGCTAAAGAGAAGTACGGTCCAGTACCATTCCAATTCTCTTTCATACGCTTGTACGAGTCAGGTTCCCTAAATTCGATCTCTTCCATATCATCCCAACTAACGCTACCCTTACGCTTTATGATTTGGATAGCATGTTGGAAAGTAAATTCGTACTTTGGAAATAGATCGTCCACCCCACAACAGGATTCACAATCACTATCGAACGGTAGGTTTACAAAATCGGGAGAGGAAGATTTAACCCCACGTTCATGTAGCATTTGGGAAAACTTCTTACCTATGGGACGCCATACCTTATCCGTATTCCCGTCCATCATTTTGGCGTAATTAAACTTGTTATCTCGGAAATACTCTTGGGCTATTCGGGCATTGGAAGTCCGGTAGTTATAATAGCTAACATGCTTTGCTCCGTACTTCTTGGCGTTGTCGGCATAACCCGATAGACATTCGTCCGAACTATTAATACCGTACATGATAGGCTCCCACCGTACCCCGCACCATACTCCTTTGCGGTTTAAATCTCCGACCAGACGCCATCGCATGCTAGGCTGGGGAGCGTTCGGTTCCAACTTATAATTCAAAGTATCCGTCCCTCCCATGATAGATATTATGACGGCACAATTCAAATCCTTTATAATATCCAAGTACCGACGCATACCTATCAAATGAGATTTGGTTTCAAAGATAACCGGAACTTTGTATTCACGGAATAGTTCCAAAACCGGAACTACTACGTTATCATTGAAGTCCTCTATGCAAAACGTTTCCGATTTGCTTCCCATATTAAAGGGCAATCCCCGACGAAGGCATTGGATAGTCCAATCTTTGGTAGGTTTATCCGAACCAAATGCTCGGTCGAATAACTCCTTATAATCATCGACATTGCACGGACGTACCAAATCACGATTCCATCCGGTATAATATTTCTCGTACAGTTCCTGTTCCATTTCCCGACAGAAGCACCACCAACACCCCATGGAGCAACCGGAGAAAATGTCTCCGCCAAACGCTTGGGGACAACATAGTGAATCTCCTCTCCATCCTGCAATAGAACCGAATTGTAACTGAGATATGTTTTTCTTCATTAACTTAACTTCTTTAAAATATGAGCAGCAGTTTTACTGGGAGGTTCTTTTATGGGGTTCCTTCCAAAAATATCTACTACATAGTGTTTGTTATAACGAATATGAGGCTTTCCTTTGGAACTTAAATGATAGGTAACCAAGGGATTACTCTCTACCAAAATGTTTGCAGAATCTTTTTGCTTACTAAAGTCCATAGTTCCCCCACAACCGGAAGATCGTGTCTTCCCCGTTACCGAAGTAACCATAACTGATTCATACCCTTTATGCAAGGCTTTATAAACCAAATCCAAATCATCAAAATATCGTAGGTTAGGATTACTAAATCCTACCTCTTCAAACGTTTCCGTGTTCCATATGACGGCATTCCCTATTTGAGTAGTAGAAATGTAACGTTCGTTAGGTTGATTATAAGTTAGCATACCTCCCATAAATCCTGCATTTATAGTAGCACACGCTAGGTTATGAATATTATCAAAAGCCTCAAATAAGGGAAGTATGGTGGAAGTTAAATTCACATCCGCATCAAATCGGAAAAGTCTTTTGGAGTAACGGGAGGATATACTTTGAATGATGTTCTCTTTTCCCCCACATCCCACGTTCTTGTCTAACCAAACGTAAATATAATTGTTACACTTTTGGACTGATTCCCAAATCTCTTTAGAATCAAACGGGGATAGATCATTCACGATAACATAAAGCCAATTAGCTTTTGATTCCTTTTCGTCCATACGTAAGCTATCCAAGGAACGGAGCATAGGGGTAAAGTTATTGGCTACATTCCGTTCCGGCTTTTTTACGCCATGACTATCTACCCGATAGCCGGAGAAATAATATCCGCACCCTACGACACAATCGTATTGATCTGAAATGATTCTCTTCTCTATCTTCATCGGTAACTTATCGGCAATTCGTAGAACTTTACAAATTGATTCGGAACTGGAACGCTTGCAAAATCCGAACTTATGTATTTCAAATACTTTATAATTTTGGGATCAATCCCCATGAGTTTCGTAGCCGTTACATCTATCTCCCACTGATCCGTACCGGATAATAGGACTTTGGAACGCACCCTACTACCGCACTGCTCGGCATATTCCGCTCCCTCTATCCCGTCCATGACAACGAAGTTTACAAACTGTTTTGTTAGTTCATAGAGATCGGCAAGCCGTTCATGTAGAACGGGTACGCTAGCACGGGGATGCATACTACCTTTTTGGGTCATGGTGCCCATCATGTTCTTTATAGCCCCAGTAATTCCAGCCATACAATGCACCTTCATCTTGGGTATGTTAATTACAATATCTGAATTTAACATGTAGTCAGAGAACTTTGCACCATAAAGGCTTCGGTAAGTTTCCAAACGCTTTAACGTAAACTTATGAAAGTTCTCCCCGTCTTGCAAAGGAACTAATTCCAACATAGGGTATTTATCTTTCAAAGCAAAGTATCCGGTAGATTTAATCGTAGCGTCCCACTGATCCTTGAACCCGCATTCTCCTACGATAATGTGCGTAGGATTTTGCTGCAGGAGTTTTTCCACCACCATTTCCACTACCTTGACGTGAGTAGTCGAGGGAAAGTCCCACGTCGATAAAGGGGAAACCAGGTTTGGTTTGATAAACACGGTTTTCCCCGTCACCGTAGGAAATCCACTCCAGAAATACTCTGGAATGGATTCTACGGATAGGGTGGAATAGCTTCTATGCTCGACGATTTGTACCATTTACGCCGTGGGAATCTTCTGGTCGGGAGCAAAATGTTTAACTACTTTGGCAACCAATTTGATAAGACCTTTGTTCTCATTATCGTTTGCCTTGCCTCCGTTCTTTACCATAAAGGCGTTTGCTTTCTTTACCCAATCGTCTATGGTTTTCGGGTTTAGCAACAGAGCCTCACAAACAGCGTCGGTACGAACATACCCGTTTCCGTTTTTCTTCGGAGCAGGTTTCTTTGGTTTCTTCTCCGGTTCAGGTTCAGGAGCCTCATCTTCTTCCTCTTCCTCTTCCTCTTCCTCCTCTTCTTCAGGTTCAGGTTCTTTTTTCTTCCCCTTATTTACAGGAGCCTTCCCCACGTTCTTCTCGTGAAGTTCTTTTGCTTTGTCCTGTTCCGGTTCTCCTTCCAATTCGTTGATAACGTCCTGGGTAGGCTTGGTAAACTTATCGACCTCAGGGTCAATGTACGTGATAGCTTCTTTTATCTCTTTTACAAGATCGGCAATTTTGCCTTGAACATCGATGGGAGGCTCTAACCCCGTCATCACCTTGTTCATTTCCTTTGCGGCACTCCGCAGTCTTTTTTCATCTAACATACTCTTTTTCGGTTTTGATTAAACTTACAAAATTCTAACGTATTATACAAATAAATTTACAAACAAATTATAAACATGTGCAAAACTAGTCGTTATCCTTACCATCCCCTGTTACTTCCCAGTGGGTTTCCGTATTGTTTTCCGTTCGGGAAAACCGTAATGATAGTTCTCCGAATTGGAACCCTGCTGCTCGTTGCTTATCCTTTGAAATCTCAAACCAGGCTTCCCCCATATCTACGCACCTACTACCGTGAGGCGTTAAGCGGAAGATATTATGAGCCATAGCCCCCATAGAACTAGCCCCACGTAGCCCTTTCTTCTTGTCCTTACCGGCATGATGTAAGAGTAAACAAGCCACTTTCAAAGCCCGTAAGTCCCTGAGGAACGGGTTAATCTTATTGTTCCACTCCGAATTGCTATTCTCCTCTTCCAAATTGAAGAGAGTACTGATGCTATCCAAAACTACTACCTTGTAATTCGGATGCTTCTCTAACCAGCGTATGACTTTGATTTGATTCTCCCTATCCGCCAAGGAAAAGGAATCTCCCGTATCCAATTGATATTCCGGTATGGATAGTATTTGCATACGGTATTTACCTGCCTGTTTCCCTAACCATTCAAATCCCTTTATCCGTTCCTCCATTTCCTGCTCCCCCAACTCCCCGTCTATGTACAACGTTCCCGTAGGGTTTTTAACTAGCCAGGTTCCCATTTCAGCCTCTTCTGTTTCGTAGTCCCGTAATCCCAGCATATAACTTATTGCTATGGACAGTAAGGATTTACCGGAGCCATAGTTACCGTAGAGGATTGTCGTTTGCCCCTCTTTTAGCCACGGTTGCAACAACGTACGGGGGTGTTTCCTCCTCCTCTCCCTTATCCGTTCGATCGGCACTATAAACGTGTCCAAATTACGTTTAGCCGTGCCCAGCGGTTTAAACTCCCGTATCATCTTCTCTGCTTCCTCCCGTTTCCCTTCTGCAGAGAGGGCTTCAACCGTAGCGGTAAACATTTTTACATGTTGGTCGTTAAGGTATTTGTCCGTAGCGTCTAGCAACGGGGTGACGTCCAAGCCCTCCCGTTCGTACTCCCGACTGAGCCCAGGTAAAATATCCTGTTCGATTTCCTCTGCAAGATTCTTGGGTATCTGGTTCTCACGGATAGCGTTGTAGTAGATCGACTCAATGTCACGACCAGGTGCCCGTTCATACTTGTCGAAGTATTCCCAACACCATGTAGCTATTCTTCGAGCCATAGCCGATTCAATAAGTCTGGAGTTCCAAACCGTTTGTACCTTCTGGCAATACTCTGTCGAAGTTATTAGCCCTATGACAATCTGACGTTCGATCATGGTATGAATTTTATTCCGGTAATAGGATGAACATAGCATTCACGTTTAGGGTTCCAAACATATTTGGTACCGTCATCGAATATGGGAGGATGATTATTGTTTGAAGATTGTTCATCCCTTTGCTCCCAGGTACGGATTGCAGCTTGCCAATCCTTCATACGGTTTTTACCTATCATCCACCCTTTGGAGGAGTTCCAATCATAAAAAGTTTTGGGGTTAATTTTGTTATGTCTTTGTTTGCAATATTCACGTACCCATTCTAGTTTTGGAGGGATAATATTCTTTTGCAGTGGATTTCTCTCTACTCTCTCTCTTTTTATTTCTTTAGGTATCACCCTTTCTTTCTTTTTCGGAAAATCGGTCGAATCATCCCATGCAAAATCTATTTGCAAATGGTATGAAATTACTCTTCCATGCTCGTCTTTTTGCACAGTTTCTTTAGCGTATTTTAATGGATAATCTCTTCTCATGTTTTTTGATTAAAAAAGGAAAACCAGAGAGGTTATGAGTAGCTAGCCCCGTCCCCCCTCTGGAAATCCCCAACCTTAAAAAAGCGTCCATCAACTGTTGATAACGTTAGAGAGTATACAGTTATGATGAACGGAAATATTTTCTTCATGTCTAGCTCCATGTTAATACGATTCAGAGTTTAAAGGTAAACGACGTTTTTTTAATTTCCTAATTTGGTACTAACTATTTTTTAACTACTACTTTATCAACTGTTTAACCAAGTAGTCTGCTTCTTCTTGTTTCATACTTCCAGGATCATCGTGCTGACCTAAAAGCATAGTTTCAGCCTTAATACCCCTGAATTTTAACTCTGCTACTAATCGGTCGGCTTGTACCTGAGCCTGACTTTCGGGATCATATATTACCCATACCCGTTTAAAGGTACGAGCAATTACCCGTACCTGTTCCGGTGTATACTGTATACCGGACGTAGCAAACGAACAGGTTCCCAAACGCCAAACGTCCGTTGGACCTTCAACGCAGATACCCGTCTCACGCCATTCGTCCTGCCGACCGTAGAGGATATGCTTGTGGGGTATTAACTCCCTGCCCTTCGGGCAAGCTTTGTACCGCTTCTCATGGGAAGCCTTATTCAAAGCTAGTCGGGTATCAAACGAAACCATTTGATAGTCCCAGTGGAAAGGAATAAGGATTCTGTTTCGGTACTCTATGAAATCGTCTAGGACGCTGGTTGGGCCAGTACTCATGAGTCCCCATATCTGTTCTAACCGATCAGGATCATAACCTCTTTTGGATAGATATACCTTGTGCCCATCGGACAGCGGGGTAACTCCAGTAGGTAATTTGAATTCAATCTTTTTCTCTATTGGAATTACCTGTTCCGTCCGGCGAGCAAGGAGTAGTCCATATTGTCGGACTATCTCTCTGGATTCCGTTTCTCTGATATTTAAGATTTTAGACAAAGTGGGTGTAATAGGATGCCAGCCACACCGCCAACAAAAATAGTAATTGCTGTCGATGTTGAATCCTAAATGATACCCAATATGATCCCCCGTACACCAAGGACATTCCGTATTCGCCCAGCCTGGACGAGCGTGTTTATGCCCCTCAGTGACGAAGTCTACACTGAAATCCTGATATAGCCGGACTATATCCATAAGCTAAAAGTTTATCTCACTCGTGATTTTCCCTTTATAGCCTCTGCGACGGAGTTCTGTAATCAACTCCTGGGTAGATACGTCCGTCAGTTTCAATTTATTCCCGTTTGCCGTTGGAACCTCTCCCAATAACCGATCTTTGATGACCGGAGTTCTCTTGGAATACTTGTAGGCGTTATAACTGTCTATGAGGTTCTTTACCTCTAGGTCTGTAAACGATTCCGTTTTTTTAGCCTTCCATTTCCCTCGTGAACCTAGTCCAACGAAAGGGGTAAACAAGCCTTGTCTGCTCACATGGGAAGAAAAAGTGCTGGATATTCCATACTTCTTGACTAACTCCCCAAGGGTAACTGGTAAGTCGGCTTGACAGTACTCAAGCCATTCATTTAAGAATGCTTTGTACCTTGCGGTTGTGTCTGATCTGTATACCATTTTTTAAGGTTTTGGTGAATACTAACGTTTCATTACTGTTGTAAATTCTTTTGCCTCCTCCATAGAGATAGCTTTCTCTTGGAGTAGTTTATGAGCAAAGTCTACCCGATACATTGGGTGAACATTCCTCAGGAGTTCTACCAAAGACATTTCTAAAACCTTTGGTGGGTGGGTGTTATTATCCTTATCCACATAGGGTAATCCTAGTGAAGTGTTCGTTGCCACGATGGCTTGTTCTAATTCTTGTCTTGTCGTCATAGTCTTAAAATTAACGTATTATACAAATAACTTTTTTAATAGGCAAATGCAAACTTTAAAAACCGTATGATTTGCTTTGTCTTATCCGGTGGACAGTCCATGCTTAATAGGAAACTCCTTAACTTCAGTTCGGGGCGTACATACACTACTCTCCCTGTAACTTTGTTCCGTAGTTTCTTGGGCAAGATTAAATCCTCCGCATGATCGAGTATAAGTTCCACCTCAGGCATAATACTTTCCGGTATCTTTTCCCAGAAAGGAAAGCTGAGCTGTACTTCGTGTTGGGCATCCTCTAAATCTCCCTGGATAGGGTAGATTCTCGTTTCTCTTTCCAAATAGCTTTTTAAGGTGTTTGATATAAAGTTCCATACATATGTACTTATCTTCCCCTGATCGGGAGTATAAGTCTTCATAGCATACAGATATGCAATTACCGCTTCTTGGAAAAGGTCGTCCCAGTCTAGTCCTGAGGACGTATGGAACGACCAAGCGATCTTCCTGATTAGATTTACGTTCTCTTTCAGGCTTTGTTCTATGGTTTTATCCATATACGATCTCTCCTAATGTTATGTATTGAAATACTACGTCGGCATCCCCAGCGTCGAAGTCCTCATTGTCTGAGTCTGTTAATTTTGCTAACTCCGGTCGCCCTTCCTTTGCCATCATATTAATCCCATGCTGAATGGAAGCCATCGATAGTTTCCCTACGGGAAGCCCGTCTGGATCTTCCAAATCAAATATTTCTAACGTATTCCCATCCATGACGGCGGGGAGGATAGCTTCACTAAAACATTTCATGAAGAATGTTTCATCTCCATGAATCTCCGGTACGTATTTACCTACATACTTGCGAATGATAGAGTTACTTTTGGAATGAATTAAGTACCAGTAGTTGGAACCACCCTCTATGGCTGTTATAATAAAGTCATTGAGGGTTTTGAGAGGAATCTCGTGCTTGATATTAACTATAAAGTTGTTCATATTACTTCCTTTCTCTTACTTTGTTTTTGTCTAGATACTCGTCTATGACGTGAGATACGTCGTTAAGTAGCCACCAAAGGTGTTCTATTTCCTTTGGGTTAAGTATGTTTTCGGTAATCATACCTTGGATCAAATTTAATTTGTCCACACATAAACTTTTGGTGTATTCCATAATGATTCTATTTTAATTGGTTACGGGGTAGCTTTTGCTAGCCCCTGACTCAATACGTAATCAGCAAATCGGTCTACCATTATAGATAGATTTCGTACGCCACTGTGTTCACAACCCATAATGAAATGTATTATTTCTGTTCGGGTGGGCTCATACTGGATATAGGAATAACATTCATTCCATACCCTTTGAAATTCTTTAACATCATACAAATAGTTACTACTCATAGTTTTAAGTTTTACTTGTTGTTTGTATCATTTCATCCATCCATTTATTAAGATATTCGACGTTTTTAAACCATTCTCTTATTGCGATTTTGACACATTCAACGTCGTGAAAATAATCATTTGCATATCTTACTCCTAGAAATTCAAATAAGGAAATACAACTTGATCCAGTAGGAATATCTTTTCCACAACCTCTGCAAGGTTTAATTGTCCTTGTTTTTTTAATTACTTTCAATGATTTAAATGGCCTTTTCATTATTCGTAGGATTTTAGTAATTCACTTAACAATGATTCTGTTTCCGTAATCTTACCGTCAAGTACAGAATCCAATACCCGACGTTTCCGGTCTATCAAGTTCGCTATGCGTTCCTCTATTGTATTGTTCGCTAAAAGATAATGTATGTTGACACTATCCTTCTGCCCAATACGGTGACATCTATCCTCTGCCTGAACTAATTCTCCAGGCGTCCAAGGTAGTTCGAGAAACACAACGTTGGAAGATGCCGTTAGGGTTATCCCTACTCCAGCAGCACGGATATTCCCTACAAATAATCTTACTTTTGGATTGTTTTGAAACTGGTCTACCATTTCCTGTCTTGCGGCATTTGGAACAGATCCATCAATTTTTACGGCAACCACTTGGTCTTTATTAAATTCCGCCATGAGGGCATCTATTACAAACGTATGTACGGCAAATACTACTAACTTGCCATCAACTTCTAGGAAATTAGCGATCCATCTAATTGATTCTGCTAGCTTCCCTCTTACTGCTACCTGTTTGAGAACCTCTATGGAAGCTAACTGTTCTGCGTTACTTGCTCGTTCGGCAGCAGCTTTCCCTTTAGTCTTATGAATATACTCGATGAAGTTGTTCTCTGCTTCGGTGTATTCACTTTGATTCTCTAATTCAATAGGTACGAAGGAATGAATTTTGTCTGGCAAGTCCTTAAGTACGTCAGTCTTTAACCGACGTATCATAACTGTTTTCGTCAAGACATCGTGTAACTCCTGTGTATTGGAGGCTCCTCCGAAGTCCCAACCAAAGGGAGTTTGATGGGCATTACAATACTGTTTAGCAAACGCCCAGGGACTGGGGAATAAAGAACGATCAATCAAAGCTAAAGCGTTATACACTTCAATGGGACGATTAACAACAGGAGTACCAGAGAGGGCTATGACGTGAGGTATTCCCTTCCCCAAGAACTTAACCGCTTTGGTTCTCTGTGCCTTGTTTGATTTGTAGTAATGACATTCGTCTGTAATTAATACCGCTGGATTCACTACTCGTAACCAAGGCGTCCAATTCGGAAGTACGTCATAGTTTATAATCAGTATTTCTCCCGTAGGTTTCCACGGAGAAGTCCCACTGAGTACTTCCACTTTCGGATTTGTCATCCATCGTTCTGCTTCTCTTTTCCAATTTAGTTTCAATGACGCTGGGACTACGATTACGACCGGACGCTTTTCAGGATGTAATTGTAGCCAGGCTAATGCCTGCACGGTTTTTCCAAGCCCCATTTCGTCAGCAATCAAAGCCCTTCCAGATTGATTCTCAATGAAGGCTACTCCTATCTTTTGGAATGGGAACAGTTCTCCTTTAAGTCCTGGAATTGCATTGATATTGCTTAATTCTATTTTCCGTAATTTCCTCCGTTCCAGAAACGCTTCAAGTTTCTTATCTATTTCAAAGCCCCAACCAATAAGGTCTTGGAGGGACTTCTCATTCACCGGAACGGACCAACACTTCTCTTCCTTATGGAATACTCGACCTGGTAATTGTTTTATCATTTCGAGTACCTCATAGTCAAAAGGAAATTTGATTTTGATAACCTCCTCTCCTTTTTGATTCTCCGCTAACGTAGCAGTCTTTTTGTTTTTGTTTAATCCAAATGATAACATAGGATGATTATTAGGTACATTAACAACGTCCGATGACGCTGTACTATCTACAATTTGAGACTTCGGAACCCATGAATCGAATACGACGTTGACTAACGCCCCTTTCAGACGTTCCAAATTCTCTTTGGTGTAACCACCGATCAAGTCCCAATTCCAATAGTGTCCACCACATTCGGGACCAATTCCCAATTCTACCGATACGGGATGGGTGAGAGTACGCCCGCATACACAACATGCGCCAGTTCTTCTACTCTCAGTAGTTCCATGTCCATATAAATATACTGCCCGTTCGGTTTCGGCGAGTTGTTTGGCTACAAAATAAATTAACAATTTATTATGAGTAGCAAACCCCGTCTTGAGCTGATACAATTTTACTTCTTCATTCATTTTCGTTTTTTAATTGAGACTTAAATTAAACTGTTGGACCTGAACTAGTAACTTACAAACAGGACAGGTTACAAACCCAGTTTGTACGTAAGCTACTGGGGCACTAATAACTCCTGCTTTGATAAGGCATTGTAACATACCTTCATTCTCAGAGTAATTTTTAATGATTACTTCCCCGTCTTTCAAGGGATATTTCGGGACATTGATTGTAGCCACTGCTACGGTGTCTTTGTCAGTAGCATCTATCAGGACAATAGCTATCCTATCGTTGTCGTAATAACGAATCTGGACATAGCATTTCCACTGCCTGAACAAAACTTCGATCTGATTTAATCCTTGTTGACTTTTTTTACTGGTCATCCTCTGTGTATTTTATTAATGTTCGTATTAAATGACTGTAATCACTGGACTTACATTCATCCAGCACTTGCTTTATTTCTTCAGCAGACCATCCCTGACGGCTAGCAGCCTTCTGAAAGGCTCCCATTAGGGCATAAGCATTCCCATCTAACCCTTCAAGGGTCAGACGTACCTTCTTTTTTTCTGGTACTTTTCCCATTTTTAATTTGTGTTAGTTAAACAATACTATGTGCGTCATTATATAAGTGGGGATTTCGGTAATCATCCCCTTCATTGATTCCTGATTAAATCGTCCAGAAAAGTTTCTGATCGTGTTACTGCAAAAAAGGCACCACGATGCCCTGCCGTAGGGTTTTGCCTAATTTTTCAAAGCAAAAATACAGCGACAAGGCACCTGTAGGTGATTAATCGTTATACCGTTTCCTGTTAGTTGTAGATACGGTATTCATCGTCGTAATGGTAGTTTCTACAAGAGTAACAGAATCTATGTTCCGTTGGTAACAATTCTATTCCGCAGTATTCACAAACTCTTATTGCGGGAGTTTTTGTTGTATTCTCTGGTAGACTACGTTTGGGATCAGTAGCTGGGTCATAAACCCTATCCTCTGCCCAGCGGTCAACATAACTTCCTGCACTCTTGGTCCATGATGACTCTCCTTTCATCCATTTCCCGTCTTTATCCTTGTACCATGTATTGTACTTGGAACACGATTCAACGAACTTTGATTCAGGTAATTGATAACCGTACCTTTCGGTCAGGGCACATAGGTCGTAACATAGCAGAAAGGCATGATATAACTCATTCGTATCCACATATTCCTTATCGGAATGATGAGCATAATACCCGCAGGAGAGGTTAAAGCAACTGATTCCGATCTTCCGTTGTTGTACGTTAAAACAATCGGTAAACAATCCACTCGCAAATTCGTACTCATAAGCATCCAAGATAGGTCGAAGGTCTGCGGCAAAGGCTTTGGAGATTGTTCTATCTCCCATGTAACTATTTATGAAGTCATGCCCGTTCCAACGATCTATACCTCCCAGGAAGGTACAATCCTTGAAGAATGTTAAGCTGATGTTATTGGAACCCGTACCTCCACTCTCTTCTGAGGTAAAGAATACAACTTTGATATTGGGAACGATGCGTAACAATTCCAAACATACAAATATTCCGCATTTATCATCCCCTCCAATCCCAACTCGATCCTCTTTCTCATCTTCGGCATACAAATATATCCGGTTATGTTCCTTGTCCTTTTCAGAATAGACGTTAAAACCATTGCGATACATATGTACGGTATCCAAATGAGCACAGAAGCAAGGGCGCATTCCTTCTCCCTTGCTTACCAAGATATTCCCATACAGGTCTACGGTATAGGGAATGTTTTCAGATTTCAAGAAGCTGGCAATGAATATAGACATTGACGCTTCATTATACATAGTGGATGGTATTTTAAACACCTCCACCGCACGTTTGAACATCGCTGACGGCATTTCTGGAGCCAGCCAGTTAGGTTCAAATTGTTGATTAGTGGCACTCATAATCTAATTGTAATTGGTTTCTCATATCCCATCCAACAACCTGTTCTACATCTACCATAGGTGGAGGGGTAACGGCAGGCAGAAGGTGCGTTATTCCATCTATACCTATTTTTGTGGAAAGACGACCTGCATAAAACACCTTCACTCCATGCTCACAAGCTGGACAATGTACGTTTACTTGCCCTTGTTTTAGTAATACCCCAGATACTCGGTCTCCACAAACACAACAAGTAGTACTGATTTTCTTAATACAGTTAATACATACGCCATAAACACGTACTTTATCAACCCGTCCACGATACATCTGGTCGTGCGGATGCTTTTCTTTACATATACGGCATACTGGCCATTGATCCGCACATCCGGCACAATAAGAACGTCCTGTTTCAGCGTGGTATATTAAATCCTCAGAATAATGATACGCTCCACAACTGTAACAGCTATATACCTCCATGTTTTCAATACACTCCTCACATATTTCAACATGACCTCCTCCGTTTGGAAGATTTACTGTTTTGAGATACGTATAATAATGATTTTCACCACACTCACTACAATCTCTTACCACGTCATCATTCTCGTAACAGGTTGAGCATAATGTATAGCCGTCTACCTGAATTGATGGTTCATTACAGGATACGCTACATCCGCAGTGATGGCATTGTTCACGAATTTGGAAAGTCCCACCACTACAATCCTGGATAGTATTAATACAATAATCACTTTTGTTACTGAGGAAGTAATTACCTTTATCATCCCGATGTAAATGGCACATCGTATCCATATATGGAGCACCTTCGTTCTCCAAATATTCTATGGCTTTTGTAGGGAGGGGCACTTTAAGATAGATGGTACGTTCCCGATGATAAATAGAACTACTACCGTATTGACGCCAAGCCCAGTCATTCTCCTTTGCGTGCTCGATTAATTGATAATTATGAGCTTCCGAACCATAAATACGGTCCATAAACGTAACCTCATCATCTGTGTGCCAAACCTTGGTTTGCCATAGTAAAGCACGAAATAATAACCGTCCTGCTATTTTCTTATGAACGATTTTTAAGCCTGGAATGGTATTATAAAAACCGGAATAATCATGGCATCCATATCCGCTATCACTACGCATACAGGAGTTAAGCAGATAATGACTTAACTCGTGAGCATCCGTTTCATAGACAGATTCGATGTTTTCCGATATTTCATAATTAACCTCCTCATTGCTACCGCTAATGCGAGAAGCAAAGAGTTCAGCACCACGGGCAATGATACGATCTCGCAACTCTTCGTCACGAATTGTCATTCCCTGATTGTCATACACTCTGAACATAGAGGCAAAGAATAAAAAGAAACGTCCAGGTTTAATTTCCTGACGTCCCTCTTTTACCCATTGTCCCCGATCAGTTAAGGGTTGTTCACCCTTGGATGTTGGCCAACAAGTTATCTTATTCTGCTTGTTAAAACAGAAATAATTAAACTCGGAGGCTGGGAAGTCTAATGTCACATCCCTACTATTACCATCCATCGTTGTTAAACGTGGATCAATAATGTAAGTAATGCCAGCTATTTTTGCGTTTATTTCCGAACGCAAAAGCGGTAGCAGTTTCCTGCTAACCACAACACGGTTTCCCTTCATTCTTTTTTAAGGTTTTGATTAAAAACACAAATGTGACGTCTGATTAACGTCATCGAGCCGGAGTGGGACACGAGCCCACTTCAAACTCCAAGTCCGGCAAGGTTTTAATGTTCAATTGGTTTTGGTGAATTCTCTGGATGAACGCAAGCTGTTGGATTATACATAGTATGCCCCCACTTACGATACATCCATCTTTGTAATCGGTCATCCCAATATTTGAATAACCCGCAGTACACACAACGCTTATCAATTGTGTTTTCCACTTTCTGCCATTTATGGCGAATTAGTCTTGCTCTCATACGCTGGTCTTTTTTACTCTCTTCAAAACATGAGCACCATAAACAATATCAACTTTTCCGTTCTCATCCTGGATTCGATATACGACGGCTTGGGAACATGGTTTCCATCCTTCGATAATCTTTCCAGTTTTAACGACGGTAACAGTAACATCATATTGAACCATCGTTCCATTTTCAATCGGTTTCGTGGATTTCATTATATGCGGTATTTGTCTACTGTTTCCACAAGAGTTTTATGAAACTCTTCCAGAGTATTTCCAGCGATACAACAAATGATTTTTTCGTTAATTATCACTTTAGTATCAAGGAGTTCTCCATTCCAGACATCAGATTCATAAGTGATTACTGAGTCCCCAAATGTTCTAAATGACATTTTTGTAGCTTTCATTTCTTTTTAAGGTTTTGATTCAAACGATTTTTATCAATTCTTCACGTATTTCCCAGAAAGGAGCACTACGATAGTGTCCATCTGATTCTTCTGGTAGTTTATCTCCTGGATAATATACGGAAATGGTTACTCGTCCGTCATTCTCATATATTACCTTGCGTTCAGCTTCTGATTGAGTAGCGAAAACTCCCTTATATGTATCCGTAAGGTTACTATCACCATCCCAATACCAATACAACAAAACATACACTTTAACTTTTTTCATTTCTTTTTAGGGTTTTTGATAATTAAAACTCGAACTGTCTATAATACGGCATAAAAAAAGGGAACGGATAAATCCATTCCCTTGATTCTGATTTGATTCCCTTTTTACTTTCTGGAATAGGAAGTATGCTTTCTAAACATTGGAAAAGTCTTTTTGGGTTTCTCCCTCTTTAACTTATCCAATAAAGCAATTGCCTTATTCACGTGAATGATCCCGTGACGATCCATCAGATTTTCGATTTCATCTAATGAATACTCCCTGATTTTAACATCTGGCTTGCTCATATGACATGATTCTTTACGCAGCATACAATCCAGAACAGTACACAAGCAAAATAGAATACCCATAACATACTCTCTGATACTTTACGGGCTTTGCTCCTCTGCTTGCGAGGAGGCTCGATGAACAAAGTGTTCATAACTTCTACAATCTTCATCTTTTTTAAGGTTTTGAAAAGACGGTTTAATGAATGTTTAATCGACATAGTCAAAGACTACGAGTGAGATTCAGGAATGATAACAGTTTCATTCCTCCGGCAGTACCAGGCAATGACGAAATTACGAAATGCCTCTTTAACGCTAACATTTCTACCCTTGGGATAGAACAAAGTGGTAAACTCTCTGATCGAACCTTCCCAATGTAACCGGCATCCGGTACGGATAAACCGAGTTGGAATAATAGGTTCCTCAGCGATTTCACAATCATTCCCTTCCATCCTCATTAATACCGTAGTATTGTGAGAATTTAGACGTACGGAATAGGTACGTTCTGGAATGGTTCTCTCCTCTATCTGATATACGATAGGGAGTTGCTTTACGCTACTTTTCATCATTTTAAGGTTTTTGATAAATTAAAAAACTAGAACTCTCTATAATACTCAAAAAAAAAGCCGGATATGAAATCCGGCTCGATCATTCGTTAGAAACCAAAAGTAAACGTTACGTTGGAAAGTAAAACTACGTCCCCAGTTTCGTAGAGTAAACGGAGAACAGGAAGTAAGTCTGCGATAGTTTCTAGTAGATCGTCATTTTCGTAGACTTTCTTCAGGTCGTAGTCTATTAAAATAGATTTCTCAAAAATAGGGTTCTTATCATCGTAGATAGGTGATAAATCTATTTCTGGAATACCTCCCGCCAGTTTAAGAGTAACCGGAGAACCTGCGACTCCGAAAAATGATTCTTCTACGATAGGAATTTCCGAAATGATATGCTTAACGGTAGTTTTTCCATCCGTAATCTTTTCGCATTTACGAAGTAAAATGTACGGCGTAGGTTCGTCATTTTCGTTCCCGTAGCGGAAACTCTTCATTTCTTTTTCAATAAACGTTTTCATCTTCTTAATTTTTAAGGTTTATAATAGAAATCCAAAATGTTCTCAGACGATATTTTTGGGACATCTTCCGGTACGTTCGGAAGCGAGTTAGTTTTCCATTTCCTTCCTCCCTTATTCCCGTAGTTTTAGTTTATGACCTAAAGAATTAGTTCGTCCCTATTAAACGAAAAAAAACCGACGGTTTAACGTCGGTTTAACGGTACGAACGGGTAAAAAAAAACCGGAGTAAAATTAATTACTCCGGTTAAAATTCGCTTTCGGTTTTACTCGGCTTTCGTTTCGGCGTCGGCTTTCGTTTCGGTTTTTTTCGCTTTCGTTTCGGCTTTCGGCGTTTCGGTTTTACCGTTAACGGCGTCTTTTCCTAGATAACCCCGAAGTAAACGAAAGCCGTATTTAAAATTAGCTTTCGTTTCCTTTAAGTTACTTTCCTTTCCCGTTTCCTTTTTAAAAAGGTCGTCGGCTAGTTTACTTCCTTTTTCCTCCGGTACGTTTAAACCGTATTTCCGGAAAATAACGCCTACGGCGTCGGCTCGGGTAAACTCCGAACTTTTTAATAAAACTTTCGCTTTACTCATTTTTTTAAGGTTTTAAGATTAATAAAATAAAATACTCTCTATAATACGACGTCGGAACGACGGTTTAACGGTTAAAAAAAAACGGGACGTTAAACGAGTAAAAAAATAACTCGTTAAACCGTCCCGTTTACCTTAAAAATAGATTAGTTCGCTTTCGTTCGCTTATAAGTTTAAACGCCCGTTCCGTTTAACGTCCCGATTTTTACGGCTAGTATAAAAACTTACGGCTTTCGCCCCGTCCTATTTTAACTTTAAACGTCGTTCGACGGCTATTATAAAACTTTCGCTTTCTAGCTTAATCGGGTAAACGGTTTTACGTTCCTCCCTTATAAGGTTTTAAAACCTTTCGGCTTTAACTCGGTTTTATCGACTTACGGTTTTACTCCGGCTTTCCGTTCTCCGTTCCTCCTCTCCGTTTACGGTTTTACCCGTTTTTTTCCTCCGACGGTTAAACGCCCGAACTCCGTTTTACGTTATTTTCCCGAACTTAATTAAACCGGCTAGTTTTTCGCTTTTTACTATTCGCTTACGTACGAACGGCGTTTTTTTCGGTTTACTAGCTTAAAACCGGAGAGGCTTATTTCTCTTAACTATCTAGTTTCTAGCGTTTTACGTTTTAGGTTTTACGGGATTATTCCCTCTCCCGATACTAACTAAAATAATCGAATAAAACTAATTATTTTATAATTAATTTTATATACGGTTAAAAATAACTTATAAAACGTTAATTATTAATAAGTTAGGAACGCATAAACGTTATACTATTATTATAATAGGCGTCGGGTAAACGTTCCTAAACTATCGGGTAAACGTCCCGACGTCCCGAACTCGAAACGACGTCGGAACGGTAAACGGAACGGGACGGCGTTTAACCGTTAAACGGGACGGTTTAAACGCCGTCCCTATACCTTAATAGATAGGGACGCCGGAACGGGTAAACGTACCGTAAAACGAACGGGACGCCGTTAAACGGCTAAAACCGACGGGACGCCGGAACGCCGTAAAACGGGACGCCGTAAAACTAGGTTTAAAACTAGGTTTAAACGGGACGCCGGAACGCCGTAAAACGGCGTTTTACGGGACGTAAATGTGTTATAAAGATAGGCGTCGTAAGTTATTAATATATAGAGAGTTAAGAGTCCATAGACTAACTACTATTATCGGAACGCCGTAACTTATTAATATAGAGAGAGTTAAGGGAGGGACGTACCCGTTTCGCCGATAGGGACGGAGGACGTGGGCGATTGGCGTCCCTAAAAATTTCTGCATACTAAATGTTTAAAACCGTTTTTGCACACAAGGCTCCCTACCCTCCCTACCGTTATGCACAGTACCCGATACCCCTATTTGCACAGTTACGCTTACTCCTTGCACACTACTATTCTGCAAAACGACTTATATTTACCTTTCCGTAAGGGGAACCTGACTTTAGACCTACCATATTTTTTTTACTATGGCGATGACTCCTTATAGGTTTGCACACTATTAGGTATTGGTACCTGCAAAATCTTCGTATTTCTACCAAATCCGGTTTTGCACAGGATATTTACGGGTTTTGCAGGCTAGAAAAATTTGCAAAGTTTTCGTTATGCAGAATCGTTTTTGCAGGGTTAGTATATATACTACCAAAAAGGAAGTGCAAAAACGCCAAGAATTGCCTAGTATATATACTAAGGTGATGGCGGGATAAAATTTATGGTAATTTAGAATTGGTCTGCGTAAGTATGACACGTTGTATGCCGGCATGGCTGTACGGTATGAAGGGGGCATGCTGGGGAAATCGTTTTGGAAAAAAAAATCTGGAAAAACGAAACCTGATATCAGAAAATTACGTTATATTTTCGTGCAAAAGCTTGAAACCATGGAACGAAATATGGAGCGGGAGAGGTTAAATGAGTGGAACGAATATCGTCCCCAACAAGTGTATGAACTTGCCTTGCTTGGCGGACTGACCCACGAGGATATGGCTCGCTGTATGTGCATTACCCTGACGACGTTTGAATCATGGCTGAAGACTCATGCTAGCTTCGCCCACTCGCTGGAGGAAGGTGGTATGCGGGCAGTCGCCAGAGTAGCCCGTGCATTGTTTCGGAGTGCTGAGGGGTATGAGTATGATGAAGAAGTATGTGTGTTTCGTAAGGGACAAATGTTTAAAGAGGTCGTACACCGTGTGATGCCCCCGAACGTTGCAGCATGTATAAAGATTTTAAGTGCCCGTCATAAGAGTGAATGGTCCGAAGTGCAAAGGACAGAGATTACCCAAACCACGAATATTAATCTGGCTCGGATTGATTTGTCTTCCTTGAACACCGAAGAACTAACTCTCATGAAAAGTATAGGACTCAAAATGATACCTAACCGTGCCGATAGTAGCAATTGAATCGAAAGGTAGCCCCAAAGCAGAACTTTTGACCAAGGCTCTGGCCAACCCACTGTCAATCATACGTGAACTAAACAATCGTAGCCTATACCATTTTGTACAGTACTTCTGGCCAGTCGTGTCCAATCATACGTTTTCCCCCAACTGGCATATCGAATACCTTTGCCAGGAATTAGAGCATATGGCGTACCAGGTCGGTAGCAAAAAGCCACGGGAATACGATTTGATAATAAACGTCCCGCCAGGATCAACGAAAACCATAACTTGCAGCATCATGTTTCCTGTATGGTGCTGGACCAAATGGTGGTGGATGCGTTTTATATGTGGTAGCTACTCCAAGGATTTGAGCCTAGAATCTGCAGAATATAGCCGTGAACTTGTACGCTCCCCAGAGTTCCAGGAGATTTACCCCGATTTGGACATAAAAGAGGATAAGGATACCAAATCGAACTTTAAAGTTGTGCATAAGGAGATTTTGGTAGGTGGTCGAACCCGAAACTATTCTGGTGGTAGCCGTTATAGTACGTCCGTGGGAGCCACCCTAACTGGATTTCACGG
>Ga0105102_10000111_pt1 | contig 20308 bp, 12 predicted proteins | sample PPLLaktember2015_FD_87032 | JGI IMG/M metagenome (GOLD analysis project Ga0105102, IMG submission 87032) | Freshwater sediment microbial communities from Prairie Pothole Lake near Jamestown, North Dakota, USA - PPLs Lake P7 Core (6) Depth... | ecosystem: Environmental > Aquatic > Freshwater >...
CGAAGCGTCGCGCCGTCGGTCTCCACGGAGCGGAACGTCCAACCCGCCGGAAGCGTCTCGCTCACGGCAAGCCCGTTCAGCGTCGTGTTCGCGCGGAGCGACAGGGTCACCGTGACCGTGGCCCCCTGGACCGTCCGATCCTCGGGCAGGCACGTCTCGATCGTCCGCGCCGCCGTCACGCTCGACACGGCCGTCACGGTCTTCTCGAGCGTCGCTCGACTGCCCATGTCGTCCGTGACGTAGAGCGCAATGTCGTAGTCCTCGGGCTCGACAAACGTGAACGACACGTCCGGCGCGTCCGTCGAGACATCGACGACGCCGTCAGCCCCGAAGTCCCACTCGTACCGTACGACGCGCCCGTCCAGGTCGTACGACGCGCTCGCATCGAGGATGACCAGAACGCCCACGCGCGGCTGGGCCACCACAACCATGGAGTCGGCCTCCAGAACGGCAAAGCTTGCCGTCGGAGGCGCGTTCCCGATCACGAGCTCTTGCTCGTACGGCTTCGACGCGAGCCCCCGGTCGTCGGTCACGACGAGCGTCACGGTGTACGTGCCGCTCTCCGCGAACCGGTGGACGGGGTCCTTCACGTCTGCTGTCGTCCCGTCTCCGAACTCCCACGCCCAGGCGGCCACGGTCTTTTCGCCGTCGATGTCGCCCGACGCGTCGTGGAACTCGACCGGGTCGGCCGTGGTCGGCGCCGCCGGTTCAAACCCGAATCCGGCTTGCGGCACGCGGTTCGGCATGACGACGCTCAATCGATCCGCCTCGATGTCCACCTTCTGCTCCACGCCGCGGAAGTCCCTGTAGGTCGCCGTCGAACCGTCGTCCGTCAGGAGGATTCCGCTCTCCGTCGCGCGAAGCTTCATGTCGATTCGCAGGATCTGACCCAGCTTGACCTCTTCCAACGCCCAGCGAACCGTGGTGCTGCCGTCCATTTCCATCCGCACCTGGCTTGCGGCCGGCGCAGAGCTCATCCACTCGAGTCCGGCGGGAATGTGCTTCTCCACAACCACATCGGACGCCGCCACCGTCACGAAGGCATGCTGGACGGCCGATTCGAGCGCCGCGTCCGACGGGCGGGCCGCAAACGCTCCCCCCGATGTCGCCGCGAGCTCCTCCAGAAGCGCCCGGTTGATCAGGGTCCCGATGCCGACACACGTGATCCGGATTCCCGTCTCGACCGCGATCTTGCCCTCCGACTTCGCGTCCGATCCGACGTTCGACTGCCCGTCCGAGAAGAGGATGATGAGCATCGTCGCGTCGGGACGAGCCGTCTGGGAAAGCTCCCGCCGCGCCAACTGAAGCGCCGTGCCGAGCGCCGACTTGTCGCCGCTCGCGAGCCCTCCAACCGCCGACTTGATCTCCGCCTTGCTCTTGGAGAGCGGCAAGGCTACACGCGCCGTCGCGGCGTACGACAGCACGCCGACGCGGTCGTTCGGACCCATGCGATCCACGAAGTCAAGGGCGAAGAGCTTCGCCTCCGCCAGTTCGGCCGTTGCCGACGTATCGATGACCAGCATGCAGTCCACCGGGAAGCGCTCCCCGGTCGCGCCGACGCCCTGAAGCGTAAGCGAGACGTTCGTCGTCTCCGGCGCCTGTCCCATTCCTGCCACGAAGATCTGCGACGGGTCGACCGTCTGCAAGATCTGGATGGTTCCCTCACCCAGCGCCGTCGCCGAACCGGCAATCAGGGCAACGAAGAGAAGGAGCACGGCGAGGGGAACCCCCCTCGCCGTGCTGGTGGTCGTTCTCATGACACATCATCTCCCTCGACGGAACACCCGGCGTGCAACGCTACCCGCCGCACACCGAGGCGTCCGGATCACACGGGCCGTCGGGGATCACGGGGAGCGGATCGCAGATGTTCGTCCCCGTGAGCCAGTAGGCGATGATCTCCTTCAGCATGTGGTACCCAACCGTCTCGCCGCACGTCCACGGAACCTCTTCGTCCTCCAACCAGAAGGCGATGGCCCGCTGGACTTGCTGGAACGAGATCCTGTCTGAAAGCGTGATGTCGAGACGATCGTGGTCCACGTCCCAGCGGGAAATCGCCACAAGGACGGACAGACAATCGCTGACGTCGACGCCGCTGTCGCCGGTGACCGGCACTTCCATGCACGGCAGAGCCGAGTCCACCACGCCGTAGAGATCGTTGCTGCTCGCGTAGCACGGATCGCTCGCGGCCATCTCGATCATCTGCGTCTGCGGAACCTCGACCTGGTAGATGATGGTCTTCGTTACCCCGGCCGGGAGCTTCGTAGGCCATACCCACTCGTTGCGGGAGCGCTTGTAGGTGAGTCCGTCATTCTCAATCGGAATGACCTTCCACCCCGTCGGCAGCTCTTCCTTGAGACCGACGCCGTAGAGGTCCTGGTCGGCCCAGATCTCAACCTTCACGGTGAAGGTGCTTCCCGCCTTGTCGCCGCCCGGCCCGTAGTAGTTGAGCAGGACGTTGTTGCAGGGCACCGGGGTCGCGATCGTGCGGACGGCCGAGATGCGGGCCGGCGGCACGAGCGGCAGGGGCAGGTCGACCGGCGTGCACGTGTACGCGTACGCCGACAGCTCCTTCATCTGCTCGAGACTGATCGTCGAGCCCTGCGTCCACGGCACGACCTCGTCGTTCTGCCACATCTCGAGCGCCCTCTTCAGCTGCTGAGGGTCGATCTTCTGCGACAGCCGCAGGTCGATCGTGTCCTCCGTGTCCAGGCCGACACGAGGAACGAGGTGAGCGATGGCTTCCTTCAGAGGCAGGGCGGTGGAGACCTCGATCTTCGCGTCTCCCTCGACCGGCAGCTCCATGAACGGCGTCATCGCCTGGAACGTCCCCGTCAGCGTGAAGCACACGGGCAGCGTCGTCGCGATCAGTTGGTCGCTCGGCGGCACCGTGAGCTCGTACGAGATGATCTTCGTCGATCCGCCTCGGATCTGGTCGACAAACACCCACTGAACCGATGCGCGCTTGAACGCGGCGCCCGCATTCTCAAGCGGCTTGATCTTCCAGCCCACGGGGAGGTTTTCCTGAAGGCCGACGCCGGCGACGTCCATCTGCGGCTCCATGCGCACGATGACCAGGAACGTACTCCCCGGCAGCGCCGCCGACGTGGAGATCGTCCGAGTGACCTTCACCGCGAGGTCCCCGATCGACACGCTCAGAGTCGACCGCGCCGTCGCACCCTCATTGTCCGTCGCGCGGACCGTGACGCTCTTCGCGCCGCTCGCCGCGTACGTGTAGCTGACCGTAGGCTCCGTGGTCGTCGAGTCGAACAGGCCGTCGCCGTTGAAGTCCCACTCATACTTCGCAATCTGACCGTCCGGGTCGAACGACGAGGATGCGTCGAACGTTACCGGCTGGTTGATGCGCGGATTCGACGGAGAGACCGTGAACCCGACCTGCGGCGGCTCGTTCGGCGTGCCCGCCACGATGATCGGATCCAGCAGGTTCAGCGTGACCTCGGTGGGACTGGCGAGGCTCCCGGACAGGAACACGACCCGGGTGATGCCGGCCGAGAACTGCGGGAACAGCGTGACCGAAAACTCGGTGCCGAGCGGCCCGAGCACCATGCCGTCGCCGCGTCCCTGGTCCCACGTCCACGAAGTGCTGCCCGTGGGCGGCGTGAGCTGCCACGTGTCGCGGAAGTCGCTTCCGTCGTCCTTGACGAGGAAGCTTGCGCCGGCCGGAACCCCGGACAGCGTCATCGTCGTCGACCCCGCCGTGCCGGTCGCGGCACCCAGGAGGACGAACAGCGAGACGACGCCCCCCGCGGTGTCCTGATACAGGAACACGACTGCGGTGTTGGGCTTCTCAAGCCCCGTCGCTGACTGCATGTTCGTCATCTTGTAGAACGCGACCGCGCCCGCTGCATTGGCCAGCGGTTCGATCTGCACTTGCGTTTCCCCTTGACTGACAGTGTAGAAGCCGTCTCCCTGTGCCAAGCCCGTCGTCGGAAGTAGGAGAACGACCACCGCCAGAAGGAGGAAAAGGCCAAGAATACTGCCCTTTCGCACCTTCATTGCTACCTCCTTTGTCGGCGTTTTCATCTTCTCTTCGTGTTCAAAGCAGGAATGCAACATCACTCTAGCAGATCCTCCCCCCGGGAGTCTGTAACACCGATTACGCTTCAATCCTCCTCCTTCCCGGTTTCCGTCTTCATTACAGTGCCACAGCCACCTGGTAGAGGGCTGCATCAATCGCATCCTTCGCGGCTTCCACGGGGTCCGCGGTGAGGAGCGAGAACAGCGGACGGTCCTCGCATGTCACCGACGTGGTGAATTCGACGTCGCCCTTCGGGCTGAACACGGACACGAACATCCCCACCGTCGCGACCTTGTCGATTCCGAACAGAAGGCCCAGCGGCGAGATGAGGATCTGCAGCGTGGTGTCGAGGAACGATGTCGCTCCCAAGAGGACGAGGGATCGTTCGGGTCGATACGAGATCTGGCTTTCCCACTGGATGATCCGAAGGATGACCACATGATCCGCGTTCAGCGCCTCGGCGAGGCGCTGCATGCCTTCGACCGTCATGCTGTTGCCGACGTACGACCCCGTCAGGCGCTGGGCGAGCATCAAGTCCCCCTGGGTGTTGACGTCGCACCCGGCCACGACCGAGCAGCGCTGACTGGCGTAGTTCCTGAGGATCTCCAAGTCCGCCGTCGGCACGGCCGCCGCAGCCTGCAGGAACACGGCGACCTTCGGCCGAGCGGAGCATCCCAGAGCGACCGTCGCGACAATCACGACGGCGACGACCCACCTTGCGGTACGGCGCGTTCGATCGGACATTCTCACTCCCCACCACCCATTGTGAAGCCTGGTAACGTGTGAGGGGAGTCTAGCTCTGCGAGAAACGGCGAAGAAGGAACGCTGTCGAAGCGCTTGTCCGACTTTGTCTATGGGGTCCGGGACAGATGTCCGAAGGATGAACTCCCGAATGCCGCGGCCCGGCTAGATCTCCAATTCCTTAGGTTCTTGCGCCGCGTGGGGATGCACAGGACCCGCATAGATCTTGAGCTTGCGGAGCATCTGCCGGCCGAGGATCGACTTCGGAAGCATCCTGCGCACGGCCTCTCGGATGGGGAGCGCGGGGTGACGGGCGATGAGGCGGCGGTAGGACATCGATTTCAGCCCGCCCATGTACCCCGTATGCCGCTGGTATAGCTTGTCATCCCACTTCTGGCCGGTGAGCTCGATCCGATCGGCGTTGATCACGACGATGTAGTCCCCGGTGTCCACATGGGGGGTGTAGATCGGCTTGTGCTTCCCTTGAAGGATGACGGCGATCTCCGAGGCGAGCCGACCGAGTCGCTTCCCGTCGGCGTTGACGACGTACCAGTCGCGATTCCACGTCTTCCCCATCTCTTCGTTCTTTGCAAGAAACGTCCGTTGCCGTTGCATGTTGGAACTCCTCCAAGGTTTGCGGTTCAAGGGTGGATTATAGCTCTGGGACACGACCCTTTCAAAGCGTCGTTCCGATCGTCTCTTCCGGTCGTGGGCCGTACGACACCATGCCCACCGGAGCCCCGAGCTTCTTCTCGATCAGCCGCACGTAGTTCGCCGCCGCCTTGGGGAGCGCTTCGACCGACGTGGGCTTCCCAAGCGGTTCCCTCCAGCCGCGCACGGTCTCGTACACCGGCTCGCAACGTGACAAGCGTTCTCCCGAGAGCGGATACCTGTCCACGCGACGTCCGCCGATGCGGTACTCGGTGCAGACGAGAATCTCGTCCAACTCGTCGAGGACGTCGAGCTTCGTGAGGGCAATCTCGGTGATCCCGTTCAACGTCGCCGCGTAGCGCAGCGCCACCAGGTCGAGCCACCCGCATCGTCTCGGTCGGCCGGTCGTCGTGCCGTACTCCCCCCCGCGCTCCCGAAGGCCTGCCCCGACCGAGTCTTCCAGCTCCGTGGGGAAGGGACCCTCGCCGACCCGAGTCAGGTAGGCCTTCGCGACGCCCACACGCCGGCCGATCGACGGAAGCGCGATGCCGAGCGAAGGTCCGATCCCGCCGTACGTCGTCGACGACGACGTCACGAACGGGTAGGTTCCGAAGTCGACGTCGAGGAGCGTTCCTTGCGCCCCCTCAAAGAGCACCCGCCTGCCCCCCCGCAGGGCTTCGTCCACCACGGGGGACACATCGCAGATCCCTTTCTCGAGCTCCTTCCCGGCCGCCAGCAGTCCCTCGGCCAGCGCCACGGCGGAGTAGGCCTGCATCTCCTCGCTCCCCGGCCACTCCCTCTTGAGGAGGTCGAGGCGCCACGCCATTCGCTGCCGCAACGTCTCCGGCTCGAGGAGATCGCCGGCGCGCACGCCGACGTGGGCGACCTTGTCGCGATAGGCCGGCGCGATCCCGCGTCGCGTGGTCCCGAACCGAGCGCCGCTCCCCTCCAGCTCCTCGAGGGTCCGGTGATACGGAAGGATGAGGTGCGCGTTCTCGGCGAGAAGCACCCGCGGCCTTTCGCCGATGTGGTCCGCCACGGCGCGGATCTCTTTCGACAGAAGCTCGATGTCGACCACCATTCCTGCCGCCAGGACGGAGGTTACGCCGGGGTAGAACGCGCCGGCCGGAATCAGATGGGTGCCGAACTTGACTCCGCGATCGATGACGGTGTGTCCGGCGTTCGGCCCTCCGTTGAAGCGGACGACCATGTCGGCCTCGCGCGCCAACAGGTGCGTGATCTTGCCCTTGCCCTCATCGCCCCACTGCAGTCCGAGAACCGCCGTCGACATCTTGGCCTCCTACGCGTCCCGCACCCGGGTCAATCCGATCGCGACGCGGCGTCCCTCATCCAGCTCGATCGTCTGGCTGAACTCGTGCTTCCCGTTCATGTCGCGCCGGACACTCACGGCAAGGACCTCGGTGGCGATCTCTTCTTCATGGTCCGCGAGGATCGCGCCGAGCGCGGCATCCGCCTCGTACGCAAGGCGAACGCGGTCGGTCACGTCGAACCCGGCATCCTTGCGCGCCACCTGAATGCGATGAACGACCTCGCGAAACAGCCCCTGGCGGCGCAAGTCCTCGTCGATCCGGGTGTCCAGAAGAAGCCGGTCGGCCCCCGCCTCAACGTGTGCGTACCCCTCGCGAAGGGTCGCGGTATACGTGACATCTTCCGGGCGAATCTCCAGGGTCTCGCCGCCGGTTTCGGCCGTGATGGGACCCTTCGCCAGGGCGTCGCGGAGCGCCGCCGCGCCCTGGCCCTTGATCCACGCCGCGGCCTTCGGCCCCGATGCCCCCAGTCTCGGTCCGATCGACCGGAAGTTCGGCGCCGCCGTCTCCGTCAGGTAGGTTCCGAGGTCCTTCACGACGTCGACCCGCCGCACGTTCAGTTCCCTCTCGATCAACTCCTGAACCTCGGCACGGAGCGCGACGCCGCTCGGCGACGCGATCACCACGTGGGCGAGGGGCTGTCGAACCTTGACCTGAGCCTGATTTCGCGCCTGGTGTCCCAGGGCCGCGATGGAGCGGGCCAGCTGCATCTCGCTCTCAAGACCGGAGTCGACGAGGCTCTCGTCAACCTCGGGGTACGCGCACAGGTGAACGCTCTCGGGGTCCCCGTCCGCCCGCAGCGGCTGGTAGACGGCCTCGGCCAGGAACGGGACGAACGGAGCGAGGAGCCGCGATAGGACGAGGAGCGCCTCGCGCAGCGTCCCGTACGCCGCGGCCTTGTCGTCCCCCATCCCTCCGCGCCAGAACCGCCGGCGCGACAGGCGCACGTACCAGTTCGAGAGATCGTCGACGAACGCTTCGAGGGCGGCCGTCGCCGACACGACGTCGTAGGCGTCGAGCGCCTTCACCACGTCGCACGTCGCGGTCTCGAGACGCGACCGGATCCAACGATCGAGGACCGAGAGCGACGCTTCTCTCATTTCGTGCACGCCGGGGTCGTAGCCGTCGATCGTCGCGTAGAGCGCGAAGAAGTCGTACGTGTTCCGCACGGTGTCGAGGAACTTGTAGAGCGGCTCCTGGACGGCGACCTCCCCGATCCGCTTCGACTTCCACGGAGCGCTCGAGGAGAAGAGGTACCAGCGGATGCAGTCTGCGCCGAACCGGTCGATGTAGCCCCACGGGTCGAGGACGTTGCCCTTGCTCTTCGACATCTTGAGGCCTTCCTCGTCCAGGCCGAGCCCCGTCGCGATGCAGTTTCGATACGGCGCCTCCCCGTGCAGGATCGTCGCCGTCGCGAGCAGGGTGTAGAACCAGCCGCGGGTCTGCTCCATCGCCTCGCAGATGAAGTCGGCGGGGAAGCTTTCGCGGAACCGGTCCTCGTTCTCGAACGGGTAGTGCCACTGTGCCGTGTGCATGCTCCCCGAGTCGAACCACGTGTCGATGACGTAGCGGACCCGTCGCGCCGTCCCGCCGCACGCGTCGCAGCGCAGTGCGATGGCGTCGACGTACGGGCGGTGCAGCTCGACCGTCTTCGCGCGCTCCGGCTCGGTCGCCCGGGCGACCAGGTCGGCGCGGCTCTTCACGGCCGTCACGGTCCCGCATCCCTCGCACACCCACAGGTTGAGCGGCGTGCCCCAGTACCGGTCGCGGGAGAGCGCCCAATCCTTCAGGTTCTCGAGGAAGTCGCCCAGCCGACCCTCTCCGACGTGCGAGGGATACCAGGAGATCTGCCGGTTCTCCTCGATCATCCGGTCCTTGAACTGGGTCGTGCGGATGTACCACGAGTCCATCGCGTAGTAGAGAAGGGGCGTGTCGCAGCGCCAGCAGAACGGGTAGTCGTGCTCGTACGGCATGCTCCGATAGAGAAGCCCCCGGTCCTTCAGGTCGGCCACGACGACGGGATCGGCCTCCTTGACGAACCGCCCGGCGCAGAGCGGGAACTCCTCGGTGAAGCGCCCGCCGAGGTCCACCGGCTGCACGAACGGAAGTCCCGCCTCCTGACCCAGTCGATAGTCATCCTCTCCGAACGCGCACGCGACGTGAACGATTCCGGTGCCGTCGCTCATGTTCACGAACCCGGCGGCGTAGACCTGATGGGCCGCAGGGTCGCTCGTCAGCCGGTACGGAGGCTCGTACCGCACCCCGAGGAGGTCGCGCCCCGACATCTCCCGCAGCACGCGGGCGTCGCCGACCAGGGACCGCTCCACGAGCGCCTTCGCGAGCACGAGCCGCTCGCCGTCCTGCTCGACTTCGACGTACGCCTCCTCTGCGGCGATCGCGAGCGCGACGTTCGCCGGCAGCGTCCACGGCGTCGTCGTCCAGGTGAGGAGGGAAGTTCTCACGGCGCCGTCCAACTTGTAGGTCGACGCCGCGTCCGAGACGATCGGCATCCGGAGGAACACGGACGGGTCTTCGACGGCCTTGTACCCCTGAGCGACCTCGTGGGACGACAGCCCCGTGCCGCATCGCGGGCAGTACGGAAGGGTCTTGTGGCCCTGGTAGAGGAGCCCGCGTTCGAACATGGTTGCGAGCTCCCACCAGACGGACTCGATGTAGTCGTCCGTGTAGGTGACGTAGGCATTCTCGAGGTCGATCCAGAACCCCATGCGCCGCATCAGCCGCTCCCACTCGGCCTTGTACCGCCACACGGACTCCTTGCACTTCTGGACGAACCGCTCTACGCCGTAGCTCTCGATCTCCGGCTTGCTGTTGACGCCGATCTCCTTCTCGACCTCAAGCTCGACGGGGAGTCCGTGGGTGTCCCATCCCCCCTTGCGCACGACGTAGTGCCCCTGCATCGTCTTGTAGCGGGGGAAGAGGTCCTTGTAGACGCGGGGCATGAGGTGCCCGAAGTGCGGACGTCCGTTCGCGGTGGGCGGGCCTTCGTAGAACACGTATCGAGGCCCGTCCTCGGTTTGGCGCAGCGATTCGCGGAACGCGTCGGTGCGTTCCCAGCGCTCGAGGACCGCAAGCTCGCGGGCGACCGGATCCCTCTCCAACTTCTCGTACCGCTTCATGTCTCTCCTTACTCCAAAACCAGCAACGTCCATTCCCAGCCACGCACACCCGAAAGCGACGAAAGACGAACCGAAGAGCGCCCCTTAGCGGGGCACAGGAATGTAGATCAGAAGAGGCATGTTGCGCTGTCGTTTCCGCACCATGGCGCGATCACAGCGCATCATACGCTGCTCCCCGGCGCGCAGTCAACAACGCCGGACTGGACAGACGACCGGTCGCGCCGCCCCCCGGGTCCTGCCGAGTCGAGAGACGTTCGCGTCCTCGAGGAACTGGAAGTGTGTCGGACCGTCGCCGCCCAGGCGCCGTTGATCCGCCCCCGGGCGCCGGTCATGCTCGACCTATGGACAACCGAGTCGCTCGTTGCGTTCGGCGGGGCCTCGCCCTTGCCCTTGTGGCCGTCGCGCTCACGGGGTGCACGGGGCGGGAGGATCCGATCGCGGTGCTCACGGCGGCGGTCATCACCGGAGCCGCGCCGCTCGACGTCGCGTTCGACCTGTCCTACTCGGTCTGCGACGAAGACGGTTCGACGACGTACGAGCTCGACTTCGGCGACGGCTCGCCGCCGTCGCTGGGCTCTGAGCTTGGCGTCATCGTGCACCACACGTACAACGCCGGAACCTACCCCGCTGTGCTCGTCCTGACGGACAGGCGCGGCAAGCAGGACTCGGACACCTTGACGATCACGGCGGACGAGAGCGGGCCGCCCGTCGGAACGTCCGTCGGGGACACGGCCCCGGACTTCACCGCCCACACAACGGACGGCGGGTTGCTCACGCTCTACGACCACCGCGGAGAGGTCGTTCTCCTCGACTTCTGGGGTGCATGGTGCACGCCGTGCCGGATCAGCATGCCTCACCTCGACGAGATGGCCCGCGAGTACGCCGACGAGGGAGTCGTGGCGATCGTCGTCAGCACCGACGCCGCGGAGCAGGCATCGATCGACTACCTCGAGGACGGTGGGTACGACGCATTCCTCTCGGTCTGGGAGCCCGGCGGCAAGAGCGGAAGCCCCCTCACGAAGCTGTACGGGCTCGACGGCACGGACGTCGGCATCCCGCGCACCTTCGTGATCGACCGCCAGGGCGTCATCCGCTACGTCGGCCACCCGATCGACCTGACCGGCAAGATGCTCGAGGCCATCCTCTAGGTTCACTCGTCGGAATCCGGCCGCCGAGGAGGTCACAAAGAAGGCGAGGCCGGCGCGTCTCTGCGCCGTGCGAGAAGCCCGACAGCCTCCTCGACGTGGATCGCCTCCGCGACGCTCTCCCCCGAGAAGCTTCAACAGCTCCGGTCCTCTAGCGCCCCGCGCCTTCCTTCTCCCGGCGGATGCCGTCAAGCGCCTCGCGATCGACGTGCGTGGGATACTCGCCCGAAAAGCAGGCGTCGCAGCACGAGACCTCCCCGTAGAGCGATCGGAGCGCGGCGAGATCCTGATAGACGACGGCGTCGGCGCCGATCATCCGGCAGACGTCATCGACCGTGCGGTTCGCCGCAATGATCTCCCCCGTCGTCGACATGTCGATCCCGTAGACGCACGGCGAGATGACGGGCGGAGCGGCGCTGATTACGTAGACCTCTCGGGCTCCGGCACTCCGCAGGAGCTCGACCAGCCGCCGCGAGGTCGTCCCCCGGACGATCGAGTCGTCGACGACCGCCACCCGTTTCCCCTCGAGAACCCCGCGGATCGGGTTCAGCTTCAGGCGCACCATTCGGCGGCGCTCCTCGTCGGTCGGCAGGATGAAGCTCCGCCCGATGTGGTGGTTCTTCGCGAGGCCGCGCCGGAAAGGAATCCCGAGCGCCTGCGCCATGCTGGAGGCGAACAGGAATCCCGACGCCGGCACATCGATGACCACGTCGGGCCGAAGCTCCGCACGACGGACGACGTCGGCGAGCGCACGCCCCATGCGTTCTCGCTCCGCCGCGACGACCCTTCCACGAAGCACCGAATCCTCGCGAGCGAAGTAGATATACTCAAACACGCAGAACGCCGGCTTCTCCCGCGGGCCTTGGTGCCGATGCACGGTTCCCGAGGCGTCGATGAACACAGCCTGCCCCGCACCGATGTCCCCCTCGACCTGGAATCCGAGGTAGTCGAGGCACGTCGTTTCCGAGGCGATCGCGTACTCCGGTCCTTGGGGAGTCCGCCGGACGCCGAGGACCATCGGCCGGATCCCGTGAGGATCACAGAACGCCAGGATCCCGCGTCCGGCGATCAGGCAGATCACGGCGTACGCGCCGTGGATCGCCCGCCGCGTGGAGTCGACACACGAGAAGAGGTCGTCGACGGCGAGGGCCCGCAGGTCCCGCCGCTCCAACGCCGCGGCGAACGTGTACAGGATCAGGGCGACGTCGTTCGACGTGTCCACGAGGCGGTGGTGTTCGGTGTAGAGGTTCTCGCGCACCTCCGCAAAGTTGACGACGTTGCCGTTGTGGACCATGGCGAGCCCGTACGGGTAGTTGACGTGCACGGGCTGGGCGTCCTCGACGTCGGTCGACCCCATCGTCGCGTAGCGAACGTGGCCGAGACCCCACGTCCCGCGCAACCGCTCCTGATGGCGGTCTTCGAACACGCGGCTGACGAGCCCGCGGCCGATCTTGACGTGAAACGAGCCGTCGAACGTGATGGCGCCCGCGGCGTCCTGGCCTCGATGTTGCAGGGTCGTCAGGCCGAACATCAGGTCGGCGGCCACCTCCGAGCGTCCCCAGATCCCTAGGATTCCGCACATGGTGTCCTCCCGCCGGTCGACGCGTCGCACGATCGGCCCTCGATCTCGAACCACCTTCGCAGCGTTCGGCTGTACAGGTCGTGCTCGACGCCGAGACCGCGCCGCCTCACCTCGTCGAGCGTCGTCGCGTCCTCGAGCGACACGGTCTCCTGGGCCAGCACCCGCCCCGTGTCCACCCCTTCGTCGACGAGGTGGACGGTGACCTTCGTCTCGGACAGCCCGCGCTCGAACGCCCATCCGTAGCCGTCCATACCCTGGTACTCGGCCGTGTCCGCCGGATGGACGTTGACGATCCGGTTCCGAAACCGCCCGACCACCTCGGGCGAGAGGACGCGCATGAACCCTGCCAGGACGAGGGCGTCGAGTCGCCACGGCGCGAGCGCCTCGAGAAGCCGCCGTCCGTACGTTTCGGCGTCCAGGCCGCACGAGGGCACAACGCACGCGGGAATGCCTGCGCGCCGGGCGACCTCGAGACCTCCGGCCTCCGGGCGGTTCGACACCACGACGACCACGTCGCAGACGCCGGAGAGGCATCCGTCGCGGACTTCGGCGACGATCCGCTCGAGATTCGTCCCTCGACCCGAGATCAAGACGGCGACGCGCCGCATCTAGTGCCTCCGCCCGATATCCCGCCGCGCATGCATCCCCTCGAAGCTGATCCGATCGACATTCCGGTACGCCCGGTCGATGGCCTCCTCCAGGCCGCCGCGGGCGACCACGTGGAGCACGCGCCCGCCGCTCGTCAGGAGTTGCTCGCCCGCGCGCCGGGTCCCTCCGTGGAACACAAGGACCTCGGGATCGACGCTTTCGAGCCCGCCGATTGCGTGGCCCGTCGCGTAGGCGCCCGGGTACCCTCCCGACGCGAGCACGACGTCCACGGCGAATCCGCCCGCCGCCGAAAGCCCCGTCCCATTCCACGTCCCCTCACAACACGCGCGCATCGCATCGACGAGGTCGCCGCGAAGGAGCGGCAGGATGACCTCGGCCTCCGGGTCGCCGAGTCGCGCGTTGTACTCCAGAACCTTCGGCCCTTCGTTCGTCACCATCAGGCCGAGGTAGAGGAACCCGCAGTACGCAACCCCCTCCGACCGCAGCCCGGCGAGGGTCGGCTCGAGGATCGTTCGCCGAACGACGTCGAGGCTCCTGGAATCGAGCGCCGGGACCGGAGCGAACGCCCCCATCCCTCCGGTGTTCGGCCCGCGGTCTCCGTCGTACGCGGCCTTGTGGTCCTGCGCTGAGGGAAGGAGGGCGTACGCGCGGCCGTCCGTCACGCAGAGCACCGAAACCTCCCATCCCTCGAGGACTTCCTCGACGAACACCGGTTCGGCCGCCGGGCGGCATCGCCGCACGTCCTCCCACGCCTCTCCCGCTCGGGCCGGGGAATCGCACACGACGACCCCTTTGCCCGCCGCGAGCCCATCGGCCTTCACGACAAGGCGCCCGCCCCACCGATTCGCCGCCGCCCACGCCTCACCCGTCGACCCAACCTCCGCGTGCTCGGCGCACGGAATGCCGTACCGCTCCATGAACCTCTTCGCCCACAGCTTCGAGCTTTCCAGCCGAGCCGCCGCCGCCGTCGGGCCGAACGCCAGGGTCGACGTCGCTTGGAGACGATCGACGACGCCCGCCGCCAGCGCCTCCTCCCCGCCCACGACCAGGAGATCGAGATCCAGTCGCTCGCACGCTGCCGCGACGTCCTCCGGGTCGGTCGGACAGACCGCGACGTTGGGCGACGTCCCTCCGTTGCCGGGGAGGACGAACACAGCCTCCGCGTCAGGGCTCTGCGCCAGCTTCCAGGCCAGCGCATGCTCCCGCCCTCCGGAGCCGAGCACGCCGACGTTCACGATCCGGCCTCCTCGCCGCCCGCCGAGCGCCCCTCGGCGCGACACGCCGCGTCCGCCTCGTCGATGCGCCGCCGGTTCGCTTCGATGCCGCGCCGGAGCTCCTCTCGGATCCGCGGGAGCGCCAAGGCGCGGAGCGCCGCGTGCGCCGCGTTCTCCGGACCGAGGACCGTCACCGCGGGCACGCGGGGCGGCATGAAGAGCGACGAGTTCAGATGAAGCTGAGCGTCGACGACGTCCTTGAGCGGCGGACAGTTGATCACCGGCAGCGTCAGATTCGCCGCCAGCGCACCGCCGAGTCCGTTCGACAGCCCGGCCACGGCGATGACGACCCCGGGCTCCCCCGCCTCCTCCAGCTCCGCCGCCAGCGCCGCGACGCGGTCGGGCGTCCGATGCGCCGACGCCACGCGGATGAGCACGGCCACTCCGTACGGCCGCAGCTCGGCGGCAATCCGCTCCGCGTGCTCGCGATCTCCCGGCGAGCCCATCACGATCGCCACGAAGCCATCCCGCACGAGGCCCGCGTCGACGAGGGCGCGAACCAAGTCCTTCTCACCCTCCTCGGTCGGCGGCGCCTCTCCGGTAATGCGGCGGCAGATCTCCCGATAGCGGCGAGCCGTCTCTCCGATCACGTCGTCCGGCAGCGACGTCGGGCGCCGTCCCTTCGCCTCTTCCGCGAGGAGCCACGCGCGGACGATCTCCTTGTCCCACCCCTCGACCCCCGCCGGGTCGCGGTCGTACTCCTCCGCAAGCCAGAAGCGGGACGAGTCCGGAGTGTGCATCTCGTCGATCAGAACAACTTGGTCGCCGACGAGCCCAAACTCGTATTTCGTGTCGACGAGCAGCACCCCCTTCTCGCGCAGGTAGCGGGCTCCGTCGTCGAACAGCGCGAGGCTTGCCTCCTCGAGCCGGCGATAGACGTCGCGGGAGGCGATCCCGCGCTCGACGATCTCCTGCGGCGTCACCTCTTCGTCCTTCGCCGCCTTCGTCGTCGGAGTCACAATCGGCCCCGCGAGCCGCTGGTTCTTCGTCTGCCCTCCCGGGAGCTTCGCGCCGGAGAGGCTTCGCGCCCCCGCGGCGTACGCCCTCCACGCCGACCCGGTCAGGTAGGCGCGCACCACCATCTCCACAAGGAGCGGCCGGGCCTCCCGAACGAGCATCGCGCGCTCCCCGACCGTTCGGATCCAGTGGTTCGGAACCCGATCGCGAGTCCGCTCGAACCAGAACGAGGCCAGGCGCGTCAGTGCGGCGCCCTTGCCTGGAATACAGCAATCGAGGACGCGGTCGAACGCCGAGAGACGGTCCGTGGCGACGATCAGCCGCGTGGCGTCGTCGACGCGAAAGCTGTCGCGCACCTTGCCTCGATGGACGCACTCGAGCTGCGGCGTCGAGAAGCGGCTCACGGTCTGCATTGGGTCCTCCTAGTGCTGGAAGTGCCGGATTCCCGTGAAGACCATCGAGACCCCGCGGGCGTCGACGCACGCCACGACGTCGCGATCTCGGATCGACCCGCCCGGCTCGACGAACGTGCGCACCCCGGCGTCGGCCGCACACTCCACGCTGTCCGGGAACGGGAAGAACGCGTCCGAGACGAGCACCGCGCGCCCGAGAGCGGTGCGGACTCCCTTCTCGTCGAGGCCCTCGCCCGCGAGGGTCGCGCGCGCCCGCTCCACGGCAAGCCGGGTCGACACGACGCGATTCGGCTGTCCCGCCCCCATCCCGAGCAGGCGCAGCGCCCCGCCCGTGTCCGCCACAATGACGATCGCGTTGCTCTTCACCTGCCGCGCGGCCACGAGCCCGAACTCGATCAACCGACGAAGCGCGCCGCCTGCGCCGAGGTCCCCGTCCGGGCGCGCCTTCGAGACAACCTCGAGTTTCTCAAGGAGGACGCCGTCCGCGTCCTGGACGAGGGCCGCGCCGCCGAGGAGCTTGACCTCCTTGGGGCGCCGGAGTCCTTGTGCATCGAGACGCACGATCCGCAGGTTCTCGTTCCGCCTCAGGTACTCGACCGCGGCCTCGTCGAAGGCCGGAGCCACAACGACTTCCACGAACTTCCGCTGCGACTTGTCCGCCGCATCGAGGGCCAGGAACTCGACCGCCGTTCGGTCGACGCGCGCGTTGAACGCAATCACCGACCCGAACGCAGACACCGGGTCGGATCGCCACGCCGTCTCGAGGGCGACGCGCGCCGAGGGCGCCTGGCAGAGGCCGCACGGGTTCGTGTGCTTGACCACGGCGCACGCGGGAGCCGCAAGGTCCCGCACCGCGCCGGCCGCGGCGTGGATGTCCACGAGGTTGTTGTACGAGAGCTCCTTCCCTCCGAGCACCTCGAGGTCGTAGAGCGACGCCGCGGCGCCCCGCTCGCGCAGGACCGCCGCGCCCTGGTGCGCGTTCTCCCCGTAGCGCAGCTTCCGCCCGCCGTGGAACGCCAACCGAAGCGACGTCTCGCCGAACCTCTCGTCCAGCGCCTCGGCGATCATCGAGTCGTAGTCCGCGGTGTGGTTGAACGCCTTCCGCATCAGCCGCGCCCGCGTCTCGAGCGACAGCGCCCCCTTGCGCGTCTCCAGCTCCCCGATCAGCTCCCCGTAGTCCGCGGGGTCGCAGACGACGGCGACGTAGCGGTAGTTCTTCGCCGCGGCCCGGATCATCGTCGGTCCGCCGATGTCGATCTGCTCGATCAGAAGGTCGAGTTCCGCCTTCTCGTCGCGGGACTTCCGGAACGGGTAAAGGTTGCAGACGACCAGATCGATGGGCCCGATCCCCAGACGCTCCGCCTCGGCTCGGTCGCGCTCGCGGTCGTAGAGGATCGCCGACTCAATGGCGAACGAGATCGTCTTCATCCGCCCCCCGAACGCCTCGGGGTTCCCCGTCACCGACGCGATGTCGACCACCGGGATCCCGGCCTCGCGCAGGGCCTGTCCGGTGCCCCCGGTTGAGATGATCTCGCAGCTCCATCGGCGAAGCGCCTTCGCGAGGTCCGCCACGCCGGTCTTGTCCGAGACGCTCACCAACGCTCGTCGGATCTTCCAGTCCACAACCCCTCCTTGAACACCCGGCGGCCCGCAACCCAGGTCGGCCTAGGCCGCCAGGACCGCCTCCACGACGTTCCGGAACAGCATCAGCCCCGCCCCTTCCTCGCTTCGCTCCGGACGCTCCCGCCGGAGGCGCGGCCAGTCGTAGTGGTTGAAGAGGGACAGGTACGCCTCGGGGTGCGGCATCACGCCGAGGATTCTGCCGCTCGGGTCGCACAGGGCGGCACACGCGAGCTCCGCGCCGTTCGGATTCGCCGGGTAGACGCGCGTCGGCCGGCCGGCCCCGTCGCAGTACGCCAGACCGTTCAGGTGAAGCCGCGCGACCTCGTCGCGCAGCGGCTCGTCGCGGAACACGACTCGGCCCTGGCCGTGCCGAACGGGGAGCTCCCAGTCTTCGAGCCCCGCCCACACGCGCGCCGGGCACTTCGCCTCGGCGCGAACCCGAACCCATCGGTCCTCGTACTTGCCGGACGCATTCTGCATCAGGGCCGCCTCCGCGGCGCACTCCCCGCCGACGTTCGGGACGAGACCCAACTCGACGAGCGCCTGGAACCCATTGCAGATCCCGATCACCATCCCGCCTCGGCGCGCCACGGCGCGCAGGCCGTCGCCCATCGTCGCTCCCCCTGGGAGCGTCCGCGTTCGGATCCGGTTCGCAAGGACCCTGCCGGCGCCCAGGTCGTCGCCGAAGGAGAAACCTCCGGGAAGGTGGACGATGTCGAAGGCGTCGAGCCGGACGTCGCCTCGCAGGACGCTCTCCAGGTGCGCCGTGTGCGCGGTTGCGCCGGCGAGGCGGTACGCGGCCGCCGTCTCGTCCTCGCAGTTGATCCCGAACCCTGCAATGACCAGCGCCTGCACGATCCTCATCCGTACCCCTCCAGGCCGCTCCGCCACGCGGTCTCAAACCGCGCCAGCGGAGCGTCGACGCAGGGGCGGCCGTCCATCGAGATCCGAACGTGCGCCTCGCCCGTCACACGCCCGATCGGCCGCGCATCTCCACCCAGGATCGCCTCGAACGCACGGCGCCTGTCCTCCGGCACCGTCACCACAAACCTCGACGCCGTCTCGGAGAAGAGCGAGACCGAGGGTCGGTCGAACCGCCCGAGGTCGTCGAGTGCGACGTCGAAGCCGAGCCCGCCCCCGATCGCAGACTCCACGAGCGCGACCGCAAGCCCCCCGTCGGAGAGGTCGTGGCACGACGCCACGAGGCCCGCGGAGATCGCATCGCCGACGCGTCGGTACCGCTCGCGGGCCCGCTCCGCTCTCACCTGCGGCACCCTTCCTCCAGCCCGTCCCAGCCAGCGGAAGAACTCCGATCCCCCCAACTCGTCGAAGGTCTCGCCGACGGCGTAGATCGCGTCCCCCGCGGCCTGGAATCCGCTCGTGACGGTCTTCCGTACGTCGGGGATCCCCGCCGCCGCGGAGAAGAGGACGGTCGGCGGGACCGAAATCGTTGCCGTCCCCGCGGTGAAGTCGTTCTTCATGCTGTCCTTGCCGGACGTGAGCGGCACCGCGTAGGCCACGGCCATGTCGTAGAGGGCCTGGCACATTCGGACGAGCGCCCCGAGCCGGCGGCGGCCCTCCGGGTTCGCGCGCGCGTCGTAGGCGACGTTCGGGAGGCAGAAGTTGTCGTTCACCGACCAGAACTGCGGCGCGGCGGTGTCCGGTCCCGGCAGTCGGCCGCCGACCGCGACGATTCCGCGCACCGCCTCGTCGAACGCGCACGCACACATGGCGTACGGATCGAGATCCCCGTACCGAGGAACGATCCCGTTCGCCACGGCGATTCCACGGTAGTCGGACCACGACAGGCGCAGGACGCCGGCGTCCTGCGGACCGTGGCCGCGGCCCATGAGCGGCTTCACCACGGTGCGTCCCTTCACCTCGTGGTCGTACTGCCGGATGACGCCTTCGCGGGAGCAGACGTTCCATCCCCCGAGGACGCCCTGGAGCGCCGCTTCGAGATCGACGTCGGGAATCGCCGCCGCTTCGACTGCCGGAGCCGCCCACTCCGCCGCGAGGCGCTTCCGCGGCGTGCCGTGATGGAGGAAGTCGAGGTCCAAGTACGCGGCCGTACGCCCCGCGTGCCGCACCCACAGGACTCCATCCGCGGTGAACCGCCCGATGTCGACGGCTTCGACGCCGCGGTCCCTCGCCAACGCAAGGAGGTCGCTCTCCACGGCCGGGTCGACGACGAGCGTCATCCGCTCCTGCGCTTCGGAGAGGAAGATCTCCCACGGCTGGATCCCCTCGTACTTGAGCGGGACCCGCTCGAGGTCGACCTCCGCGCCGCCGGGGATGCGGGCGAGCTCGCCCACGGACGACGAGAGCCCGCCGGCTCCATTGTCGGTGGCCGCCTTGACCCACCCCCGCGCGCCGGCCTCCTCGAGGAAGTCGCTCGCGAGCTTCTGCGTCAGCGGACTCCCGATCTGAACGGCCGAGCGGGGTGACTCTTCGTCCAAGTGAACGGACGAGAACGTCGCGCCGTGGATTCCGTCCTTGCCGACGCGGCCCCCGATGACCACGATCCGGTCCCCGGGGTCGATTCGCTTCTCCCACCACGGATCGTTCCCCACCCGCGCCGGGGCGATCGAGCCGGACCCGCAGAAGACGAGCGGCTTCCCTGCGAAACGGTCGTCGAACACGAGCGCCCCGTTCACCGTCGGAATCCCCGACTTGTTTCCTCCGTCCTCGATCCCCGCGCGCACGCCGGCGAAGACCCGCCGGGGCGCCAATTGCCCGGGAAGGAGCGGGCGGTCGTAGGTTGGCGGCGCGAAGCAGAGGACGTCGGTGTTGAAGAGCAGACGTCCACCTC
>Ga0105102_10000112_pt1 | contig 20302 bp, 24 predicted proteins | sample PPLLaktember2015_FD_87032 | JGI IMG/M metagenome (GOLD analysis project Ga0105102, IMG submission 87032) | Freshwater sediment microbial communities from Prairie Pothole Lake near Jamestown, North Dakota, USA - PPLs Lake P7 Core (6) Depth... | ecosystem: Environmental > Aquatic > Freshwater >...
AAAGAACTGAAGGTTCTGCTCCAGAGAATGAAAATATTTTTGCCCAACAGATCCAAGATAATTTAAAATGTAGCGAAGAAAATCGCCTTATTTAAAACTTAACCACCTGATACAATTGATTTTCAAATTTTGAACTGCGGAAGTTGAGATAGAATCAATCACATTATTTCATGATGAGTGAGCAATGAATGCAGAAACTGCCGGGTATGCATTCTCATCCGTGATCTGAAGATTTCAACCACTTTCAGCATCAGAGCGTGGCCTGTTTCAAAATCTTCAAGAAACAGCCGTCGCATATCCTGTCCCGATACTGTAATGGTTGAACTTGGTTCGGCGCAGATTGCCGTGAATGTGCTTGGATATATACCCAGCAGGGATGAAACCCCGACAGTCCTGCCCGGAGAAACCTCGTCGAGGGTAAGGGATTTTCCTGAAGCTAAACCGCAGTTTAAAAAAATTTTTCCGGATACGAGCATATAAAAATGGGTTTTATCCTGATTCTGCCTGAACAGGACGCTCTCTTTGTCAAATGTTTCAAGACGCGCTATAGCCCCGACTTTCTCCAGCATTGCGTCCGGGAGATTTTTCAGAAATCCTATTTTTTTCAGCAGGCTGTTCTCAACCATTGATAAATGTCCTTTTATATCACAAGAGCAAGATTTTCGATGTCGCGGATATCATCTCTTAATTCCGGATTTTCATCGAGGGTCTTCATGATCATCTTGGCCCGGATATCCATATTTTTTTTATACTGCCTCGCGATTCCAAGCATCATATAATATGCAAGCTCATGGTTTTCACTGAATATTTTCATCATCCGCTCTCCGGGAAGGGATATCACTTCGCAGGGCTCCTGGCATATAATTGTATAGCGGGAAGTGGCTCCCTCAATGAATGCTGAGGAACCGAAGGAGGATCCGGATTGAATATATTCAAAGATAATATCTATTTCGGGGTTCAGGCTCTTTTTCATCGCGACCTGTCCCATGATCAGCATATAAAACGCATCTATTTTTTCATTAATGGTCGCCAGTAGGGTGCCCGTCCCGAAAATGGTCAAATCGGCTTCCCTTGCTATGATTTCAAGCAGATGCGGCGGAAAATCCCTTAACATGCTTATGCGCTTTAAGTCTTCAATTGATACCATTTCAAGCCCTTTTTAAGTAAGAATATAGACCAGAAGAATAAAGGTTATGGCAGAGGCAGCCCCTATGCCTATCGGCAGAGTTCCCTCAAGCATGTCATTGTACAGTCTGGTTTTTTTCAATTCGAGCCGTTTGTTCCGGTATCCCAGAAGCAGCCAGATATTGACGGAAAAGAACATCAGGAGACCGGTTGCCAGATTATTGAAAAAAGCAGCCGTGAACCGGGCAAGCCCGAGCACATATTTTTCAGACGCGGCATTGATGCCGTTCAACCCCCAATCCAGAATCCTGTTTGCCCAGATACCGGCCTTTCTGTAAAAAAAGTCAACATCAAGATTAATCGAGCGGATTTCAGGCGGATAATATCCTGAAAGAATCAGCAGGGCAAAGGCCAGGGCGCCGAACATGAGAAGCTGGAGCTGACCTATCACATGATCTCCGGTATACGGAACATAGTCAACCGGAAAAGGAAGAATCTGATACAAAATTTTGGGATATATGCCTATGAAAATACACATGAAAGCAGCCAGTCCCATTGCCAGAAGCATGTTCCATGGCGGCTCTTTTGCCCTTATCCCCGAATCATGCCCGAAAAATGTAAAAAAGGGCACTTTTATTCCGGCATGATGAAAAACACCTGCTGAAGCAAACTGCAGAATAAGCCAGACGAGCATCATTTTTTCATGAGCGGAAGCGCTTACTATCATCGACTTGCTCACAAAACCGCTGAAGAGCGGAAATGCGGAAATGGATGCGGCGCCTATCATACAGAAGAGACAGGTTAAGGGCATGGTTTTGTATAGTCCTCCAAGCTCCGTGCATTTGATTTTTCCTGTCATATGCAGAACAGATCCTGCCGCCATGAATAAGAGAGCTTTGTAAATGATGTGGCTGAAGGCGTGTGATACAGCGCCGTTTAAGGCAAGCGCGGTTCCGATTCCGATACCGCAAAGCATGAATCCAACCTGATTCAGCAGACTGTAAGCAAGCACCCTCCGGATATCGTTTTCAAGAACCGCATAAAAAATGGGCACAAAAACCATTACTGCGCCGATCCAGACAAGAGGCGGCGCTCCGGGAAATGTTCTTGCCATCAGATAAACGGCGCTCTTGGTGGTGAAGGCGCTTAAAAAAACCGTGCTTGTAGGCGTTCCCATTGGATAAGCGTCCGGCAGCCATGCATGCAGTGGTATGGCCGCGGCATTGAGCGCGATCCCGATAAAAATGAGCCATGAGCCTATGCCGTTTAATCCTATATAATCAAAGGTGAGTGTCCCCGTTTTCTGGATATAAAGGACGATTCCGGCCAGCAGAAAAAGACCGCCTGCAAGATGCATGAGTATGTATCTGAACCCGGCATCTCTTGATTCCCTGGTTCTTGCAGCAAGAATGAGAAACGTGGAGCTGATGGCCATCAACTCCCAGAAAATATAAAGGGTAAGAAAATCACCGGCATAAACAACCCCAAGCGTGCTTCCTGCATAAACTAATGCTGCAACATGCTGAAGGTTGTCTTTGACCTGCAGAGCAAACAGAACGCCGAGAAATGTCATTATGCAGAAGATATACCCGAAAAGCATGCTCAGTTTATCCGCTCTGCAGAATACAAGCTCATAACCCCATAAGGTTCCTGTAATCCTGAAGCCGTCTGAAGGAAAAGAGAGCAAATAAAGCAGAGTCACCACCGGGAGAAGGAGCATATACAGGGACTTTGCCTTGCCCTTTAGGAAGGGAACCGGAATAGCGCCGGGAATCAGTATCAGAGCAGGCGAAATCAGGCTATTGATCATAGTACTTCTCCTTGCGCAGGACAATCAGCCGAAGCAGTTTTGCGATAAAAATAAGAAGCACATTCGAAACAAACCCGTAAACTGCAAAAAAACCAAGGGATGATTCCCAGGGAAAACCAGGATGCTTATGAATGAAAAATTCAGCCCCTATAAGCATAACCAGGCTTATGAAAAAACAGATTAAAAACCTGCGGACGTTTTCCGGCTTGTCGAACAAGTTTAATTCTTTTTTCATATTTTTCCTTTTAAATCATTTTCTAATTGGCCGAAAAAACATAAATAAGATAAATTACCGCCAGACAGATTACTACATGAAACGCTGTCCGGTATCCGGGAACCGGAGCATGATCAAGGATTTCAAATTCTTTTCCGTTGAATATTTTTTTTGTTAGTCCCATACGGATTCCTCTTATTATCAAATTCCCAAACCGACCTTTATCAGATTGATAAAGACTGTCGGGTAAAAGAATAAAACTACTGAAATAATTGCCGTAATAATCAGAGGAATAACCATGCGCAAATTGGCCTCCTCTATCTTTACGGGCCTGTTTACCTCCTCCTCCCCGCTCTTCCCGAAAAAGCCTCTGTAAACAATCGGGAGAAAGTAAAACGCGTTGAGAAATGAAGAGATGAGCAGAACAATCATGAAAACTGTCTGCTGAGCTTCCAGGGTTCCTATAATAAGATTCCATTTGCTGTAGAATCCTCCGCTTGGCGGAAGCCCGATAACCCCGAGAGAGCCGATAAAAAACGCTGCAAAAGTAAGAGGCATCTTTTTCCCGAGCCCGCCCATCTGGCTTATATATTTTTTCCCTGTTGCCACGTAAATCGCCCCGGCGCAGAAAAAGAGGGTTATCTTGCCGAAGGCATGCATGACAATGTGTATGACTCCGCCAAGAAGCCCCTGGGGCGAGAGAAGGGCCACGCCGAAAACGATGTAAGAGAGCTGACTGATGGTGGAAAAAGCGAGCCGCCGTTTTAATTCATCCTGGGAAAGCGCGATGCAGGAACCGACAAGAATGGTGACCGAGGCGATAATCATCACCATTATTCCAAGGTTATAATCGGACAAGAGCCGGATGCCGAATATGCCGGTCATAACCCTTACAATCGAGAAGACACCGACCTTTACGACCGCCACCGCGTGAAGGAGCGCGCTGACAGGCGTCGGCGCGACCATTGCCGCAGGAAGCCATGAATGAAACGGCATTATGCCGGCCTTTGCGAACCCGAACACAAACATAAGAAGCAGCACGGTGGCCGCAGGCTTCGGCAGCTGCCCCGTAAAAATGCCCGCGGGGGAGAACTCGAGAGTGCCGGTGACATGGTAGCAGTAAATCATTGCCGGCAGAACAAGCGCGATGGATGTTCCCAGAATGAAAACAAGGTATTTTCTTCCGGAGATTTTTGAAATTTCATCCTGATGATGGGTCACGAGAGGATATGTGGCAAGGGATAAAATCTCATAGAAAAGATAAAGGGTCAAAAGATTGGCCGAGAAAGCGACCCCGATAGTTGCGGATAACGCTACGGCAAAGAACGAGACGAATCTTGTCTGCCCGTGTTCGTCAAGCCCTCTCATATAGCCTATGGAGTAAACTGATGTAATGATATAAAGACTTGACGCTACAAGGGCAAAAAGCATCCCGAGCCCGTCCACCCTGAACGCGAGCGAGGCGCCGGGGGCTATTTCAAAAAGGGTTAAAGAAATCTGTTTTCCTTCAAGGATATCGGGGAGCATGGAACAGACAATTAAAAATTTTATAATGCCCGCGACAAAAATCCACGACTCTCTGACATTAGGCCGTCCGGAAGAGGAGATAATTACCGGGACGGCAAAAAGAGTGACCAAAACAGCCAGAAGAGGTTTGATTGAAAAAACAGTTTCCATTTATAAAGCTACCTTTTGTATGCTCATCCAAGAAAAGGAATAATGATTCTGTTAACGATAGTTCCCGAGTAAAAGCCCGCAGCAATAAGAGAAAGGCTTACCAGCCCGGATATGATCAGCATCGATACCGGCGCCTCCTCGATCGCGCCATGGGAATGCGGATTTTCAAGGCCATGTAACGCCGGTTCAAAAAAGCAGATTTCAAACACCTTGAAAAACAGAACTGCACAGATCAGGCTCGAAATGATAAGAGCCGCCGCAAAATGATAGGCGCCTTTTTCCAACGCCCCTAAAAGAAGATACCATTTGCTGAAAAATCCGCATGTCGGAGGCACGCCGATGATGCTTAAAGCGGCCAGAACAAATCCACCCATGGTCCAGGGCATTTTGCCGAAAAGGCCTTTTAAATCCGTCAGATCGACATTCCTGATCTTGTAGATGATATTGCCCACTCCCAGGAAAAGGGCGAAAGTCATCAAAGCGTCATTGAGAATGTGCAGAATTGCCCCCGTCATTCCGAGCCGGTTCCCGAGCCATGCCCCGCCGACCATATAGCCTATCTCGCAGACTATAATATAGGCGAGCATCTTTTTCAGGTTTTTCTGCGCGAGAGCCATGATTCCGCCGGCAAGGACGGCAATCGTCGCGAGCCATACAACAGCGTCGGCAAGATGCAGAGTTTTAAAAACATAATCATATCCGAATACGGTTATCATCAGCCGGATCATTACATAAACCATAACCTTGGTCATAAGGGGGGCCACAACGCGCGAGAAAACAACAGGCGAATATGAATATGCGTTCGGGAGCCACACATGCATGGGAAAGAGCGCCATTTTGATCCAGATGCCCAGGATGCACAGAATAAATGCCGTGAGAACGGTCGATGAAGCGGGAGCGTCTTTTATGATGGCGGCCACATCGGCCATGTTCAGCGAGCCTGTCTGAATATAAAGGTATCCCACTCCGAGAAGATAGAAGCTTGCGCCTATAACCCCTATGAAAATATAATTGAGGCTGGCAAGAGGCCCTCTGTCCCTGTCTCCCATCGCGACCTGGGCGTAGCTGGTAAGCGATGTAATCTCGATTAAAACGTAAAGATTGAACAGATCCCCGGTTGCCGTAACGCCGAGAAGCCCGGTGACGAAAAGGTTATATATGGTATAGTAGGATCCTGCTCTGTCGCTTATCTCCTGTTTTACGCTCCTGCAGCTTGCTATAAGGTTCAGGAAAGCGACGCCTGAAACAAGGCAGAGAACCATGGCGTTTAAAAGATCAATCCTGTATTCGATGCCGATCGGAGGCGGCCACCCTCCCATTTTATACTGTATGCTTCCCGATGCAAGAACCTGAATCAGGACATTTATTGCCGAAAAAACCGAAACTGCAAGACCCGCAAGGACAATCGGGTATGATAGCCTCTCCTCGATCCAGACGAAAAGTCCGGCAAGAAGAGCTGTAATTAACGGCGCGACGACGATTAAAACCGGGTAGTTATCCATAATTATTCCGATAAGCGCATTCTCAGTTCATCTTCTTCCAGTGTCTGATATCTCCTGTATATTCTTACTATCAGGGCCATGGCAAAACCGAATGTCGCTACAGACACAACGATGGCCGTAAGCATGAGGCAGGATGTAAGCGGGTTTATATAATCTGCGGCGCGCACGACCATCCCATGGGCGGTATCGGAGCTTTTGATAATGGGAATGGATGCGTCCGTCTTGTATCCTATTGAAACATAAAAAAGTATAATGGCGGTTTGAAATATATTCATTCCTACCACTTTCTTAACCAGGTTATTTTTTGCTATCATGGCGTAAAGACCAATCATCATGAGAATTACGTACATCCAGTAATTATATTTCGCCACGATCAGGGGTAAGAGATCATTCATAGCCTTGCCTATAGTCCTTCGTCATGTCTTCCTTCGGAAACAATGTTGATATAAATGATCGCCATTATAGCCATTACGGCGATTCCTACGCCTATCTCAACACCCAGCATGCCGAGAGCTCTTACATGAGACCCGGCCGGGAGGAGCGGGGCAAGCTTTCCGTAGTCGATAAAGTTTCCCCCCATGGGCATACAGATGGCGGCAATCCCGGCATATATCAATACTCCGGTTGCGGCGAGAATCCCCAGGATTTTTTCCTTTATCCTCTCCACAAGGGTCTGCAAATCATAGGATATGGCGAAAAGGATAAGGCTCGAACCGAATATGACGCCGCCCTGGAATCCTCCGCCCGGAGAATAGTCTCCGTGGGCTACGACATAGAGGGCATAAATCTGGATAAAGGGAATCAGTATTCTGCAGACCGTTTTGTTGATCAGATCATGCGGAACCCAGTCCTTATCCATGTATTCAAACTCTTTTCCGGTCGTAAGCTTTTTTTTGCCGTTCTTTACATGAAGTATGACGCCCGTGGGAATATGGCGATAAAAGTGCTCCTTTTTCCCCGTGAAATCCCTTAACAAAAGAAAACATCCAAGCCCCGCGCAAAATATGACGGCTGTCTCGAACATTGTGTCAAATCCGCGGTAATCGGTAACTACCGCGGTTACAAAGTTGGGCGCGTGTGTCTCTTCATATGTTTTTTCAATATAATAATTGGAGACGTGAAGAGAGGCCGGAGAACTGGGATCACCCCAGTCCGGGAATTCCGCCGTTCCGTATAGCAGCAACGCTCCTGTCAGAGAAACAACGATTAAAGCTATGAATTTCAATCCCTCGACCTCCTGCTTGTCCTGAAGATTGCGGCTACAAAAAACACTGTGCTGACACCTGCGCCCACCGACGCCTCTGTGAATGCGACATCAACAGCTCCCATTACCGTCCAGAGAAGGCACATCAGAAATGAATAGGCGCCGAACAGGATGGCTGTCGCAAGCAGATCTCTGACGGTAATGGCAGCGATCGCGCAAAAAATAACAAAGGTTAATATAATCAAATCGATAGGCCAGTGCATGATCAATTCCTTTTTTTCTTTTTGGTCCAGTGCCTCAGCCCGGCGCGCATTCCGGCATCAACAATTGTATGAGTTGCGGTGGGACTGGCTATGAACACAAAAAAAACGATTAAGAACATTTTAACCGAAACAAGCACATTCCCGATTGAAATTTGATGGAGATTGTAAAGAGCAAGCCCCATAACCATTGCAAGAGTTCCAAGAGTGTCCAGTTTGCCCGCCGGGTGAAGCCTGCTGTAAAAATCGGGCATCCTGATAATGCCTATGGCGCCTGCCAGGAACAGGAATAAACCGAATATTAATAACGCTGTAACAATTATGTCCATGGTTTCTCCATACTTTAAATCAATCGATAAAAGACTCTTCGTAAAGGCCCTTTCTCTTATGGAAATAGCGGGCCGCTCCTATCACAGCCACGAAATTGAGCATTCCGTACGCGAGCGCAATATCGACAAACATATCGACGCGTTCATATAGAAACCCTATAAGCAGCAGAAGAATAACCGTTTTGCTTCCTATGGCGTTGACACCTATAAGCCGGTCGAGAACGGTGGGCCCGAACAGAACCCTGTACATTGAAACAAGCATCAGTAAACACATGGCCACCGATACATATAAAAAAAACGAAATCATAAGTCTTCTCCAAATATATTGGCAACTTTTTCAAGCATGGCTCCAGGGAGGGACTCAGCCATTTCTCTGTCTATGGCATGAACCCTGAACACACCTTCGTTGTCTGCGGTGACCGTTATTGTGCCGGGTGTCAGGGTAATAGAGTTGGCCAGAGTTGTGATGGCTATATCGGATTTTAAATTTGTTTTAAAAACGACAATCTGCGGATCGATCAGATCATTCATGCGGGGGTGAAATACAAGATAGACCAGGTGGAAATTAGCCTTTACAATTTCCCAGACAAGCCATGGAGTATAACGGACAAACTTGATGAATGTTCTTATAAATCCCGGTTCCGGGGAGGGAAGCAGGAGATCTTTAAAAAAATAGGCTACAAGAAAAGATGAAAAAGCGCCCATCCCAAGCAGCAAAGGTTCAAATATTCCTGAAAGAATGAGCCAGGTTGAAAACATAAGAATGAATGTGAATGAAAAGGAAAGCAGGGATTTGACAAATGTGGAGTATGCTTTTCTTTTATCTTCAGAGGCTACGTCACTCAAAACAGTCACCTCATTACCACCCCATGAACAGAGTAAAATTCATAAGGCTTAAAAATTATTTTTCAACGCCGTAGAGTTTGCGGAATTTCCCATATAATCTTGTAATAACGCCTTCATTTCCGTCTCCTTTTCCGGAGCCGTCTTTTTCAGAGGATAATCGTTCCTGTTGAATTCTGAAATCATAGGCCGCTTTAATGGTTTCAATCAGTGTATCCATATCAACCGGTTTTGAAAGAAATTTAAAAGCATTGTATTTGCCGCTTTCCAGAGCTTTTTCAACGCTTCCATGGCCGGTCAGGACAATACAGGGCAGATTCGGCTGCAGCGCCTTGAGCCTTTTCTGGACTTCAATCCCGTCAATTCCTGGCATCTGCAGATCAACGACGGCAACATCAAACTCCTCTTTTGCGGCGGCCTCAACTCCTTCTTCGCCGGAAAAAGTTGTTTTGGCCGTAAACCCGTCCAGCGCGATCCGTTTAGCCATGTATTTTAAAAATGTCTGTTCATCGTCTATGAATAGAAGTTTCATACCTTATTCCTGAGCAACCTGTTTTTAAACTTCAAGCGAATGACTCCCTAACAGAAGATTATTTTTGAGTCAATGTTTATCTGTAGCGGCTGAAGGTATAATGCCGGAGATCTCAAATTGTTTGAACATGAGATCTTAACATCCGGAATTTTAATAATATTACGGTACACAGAAAGCTTGATCCGGGATCAGCCGCTGTGTCTTTTGCGAATCAGAAGGCAGGGGTAAATCGAATTATCAGCGATATTTTTAGAAACGGATCCAATCCACCGCTCCACGATAGCCGCCTTGTCGCTTGATCCGAGTATTATAATACTGGCCTGGTATTCTTTTGCGGCCTTTTCAATCTCATCTTGAGGTTCGCCGGCATATACATGCGCCCTTGCTTTAATTCCGACATGTTCAAGCTCCCCGCAAAGGGATTCGAGGCGTTTGCGCTCCGTTTTCCTTATTTTCTGAACCTCATGGGTGTCTTTGCCCTTAAGCACTCTTTCTTTTACGACATGGACAAGATGCACTTCTCCGATAACATTTTTCAATCCTTTTATATATTCAACAGCCGTTTTATTTGTTTCGGACCAGTTTGTGGCGAACAAAGGGCGGTCGAACAATTGTTCAGGAACGATATTGTCACCTTCAAGATGTTTGAATACCAGGATGGGAACATCTGTCTGCCGGGTCAGTTCAGAAACATCAGAACCTGCATACAATTGTTCGAGAGGTCCTTTCCCTGAACGGCCGATGACGATCAGATCGGGGGATTCCTGTTTGACCACTTTAAGAATTTCCGGAATAAAGCTGGAAATCTTGATATGCGCCCCTACTTCAAGCCCCATTTCAAATAAATTCTCCGCCCAGTCAATAAACCGGATATTTGCCATTTCCTTAAGTTTGACCGCTTCATCCTTGAGATAACCTCTGCCCCTTTTCATGGCAACCTTGTCTTTTTCGATTACATTCAGGAAAACTAAATGCTCAAGAGATGCTTTTCTGAGAACCAGCAGAGATGTGAGGGCGTTGTAGCAAAGCTTCTCAAACTTTGTCACAAAGAGTATTTTTTTTATTTCCATAGTCTCTCCAGTCATTGGAAAAATAATTCCGGGGAAAAATAATTCCGGTCAGCCGATCTGCTTCTTCACCGCCGCCGCGAGCTCTTCAGGATCAACCGGTTTTTCCAGATAAATTTCCGGTTCGGGGACTTCCATCCCCTTGAATTCATCGAGCACTTTCTGGGATTTTAAAAAAGACTTGAGCGCAATTCCTGTAAACATGATAATGGGAATCCGCTTGTACTTATCCGATGTCTTCATCTTGTGATACAGCCTGATTCCGCTTCCCCGCGGCATAAGCACGTCCAGTATCACCAGATCAGGGGGATCTTTCTCTATCATTTCAAAGCCCTCAACACCATCCTGAGCGACCAGTGGGATATATCTGTTTTCATCAAGCACTGTCAAAACAAATGATCTGACATCCGGATCATCATCAACCACAAGAACTTTTTTACTCATCATCCATCCTCCCTGGTCAATTTATATCAAGTGCCTTTGCTGTTTCGTAGGGCAGTTTAATCCTGAATGTGCTCCCTTTCCCCGGGATTGTTTCAATATCAATTGAGCCTTTATGCTCTTCGATCAATTTTCCGGTTACAAGCAGACCCAGACCGGTACCTTTTCCTCCCTTGGAGCTGAACATGGGCGTAAACAGCTGCTTTCTGGTGTTGTCATCCATTCCGCAGCCGTTATCCCTCACCTCAAAACAGATCATATTACCGCCGTCCATGTAAGTTTTTACCGCCACCTCATGCTGTTTGGAAACGTTTTCATCCTCTATACAGGCGTCAATAGCATTATTAATAATATTCAACAAGGAATGGTGAATCGTTTTGGGATCAGCCAGGATTTCTCCAATATCAGCATCAAGCTCCTTAGTCAAACGAATGCTCTTTGAGAACGCAAAATCTTTCAATAATTCGATCAGCTCATCCACAATCCCGTTGGGTGAGCAGGTTTCGATTTCCGGTTCTCTCTGCTTTGAATACGTCAAAAGATCCTGCGTCAGATCCGCCGCCCGTTTGATGTTCTTCTTGATTGTCTCCCATCCGGTTTTCAGCTTTTCGGTATCGTTTTTCTGAATTCCGATATCAACAACATAACTACCGCCTTTAAGCCCGACAAGAATGTTTTTCACGTAATGGGCCAGCCCGCTAACAGTCTGGCCTACGGCGGCCATTCGCTCGGATTGAACCAGTTCCTTTTCAAGACGTTTTATTTCGGTTAGATCCTGAAAGAAATTGACCGTCCCCATAAACTGGCCGTTCTCAATAAGCGTGTCGCTTGTGTATCTTACCGGAATCTGCCTTCCGTCTTTTGTCTTTATCATATTTTCTTTCCATGGCAGCATCTTCCGATCTTTTTCATTTCTGAACTGACTTTTGAAAACTTTGGCAATTTTGGGAGTATATAACTCATAAATAGTCATTTTGTTTCTGACATCCTTTGCCGCCTCACCGAATATTCGAACCGCTTCAGGATTGTAAATAACCACTTTCCACTCATTGTTGAAGGCGACAATTGCGTCATGGGAGCTTCTGATCAGAAGTTTTTGAAAATCCGACTTGCGCCGGATCTCCTCGGTGGCTTCTGCAATTTTGATTTCCAGATTGGTTGTATAGTCTTTCAGTTTTTTTCTGAGGGTAATTTTGGTTTTTGCCCTTTCAAGGGCGATGGCAAGGGCTTCATCCCGAACCGGTTTGTTTATGAAATCACTGGCTCCGTATTGAAGCGCCGTGATGGTAGAATCGATATCGCCATGACCGGTTACAATGATAACCTCTTTTTCAGGATCGATCTCCTTTATCTTCTGCAGCAGTTCAAGTCCGTCCATACCGGGCATTTTTATATCCGTAATAACGATATCTGGAGATTCCGATTTAAACACCTCAAGTCCCTGCTGACCGCTGTAAGCTGAAAGGGTTTCATATCCGTCGCTTTTTAAGGATCTTGCAAGCAACTTAACTATAAGTTCTTCATCATCGACAATCAATATCCTGCTGGCTGTCATCATCTATTCCCTTGTATCAATTTTCGGAAACCTTATTATGAATTTGGCGCCCCTGCCGTATTCGCTTTCAATGTCTATGGTTCCGCCATAATCTTTGATTATTCCAAAGCTGATGCTTGTTCCGAGGCCGGTTCCTTTTCCTGTCTCCTTTGTAGTAAAAAAAGGTTCAAAAATCTTTTGTTTAACATCTTCGGTCATACCCTTTCCGGTATCGGAAACTTCGGCAACCACCTTGCTGTCCTCTGAATAGGTTCTGATCCGCAGCGTTTTTTCAGCCTTCCCTCCTGTTCTGCCTGCCTGTTCGGCATGTTCATCCATCGAATCGATCGCGTTGGTGACCAGATTTATAAACACCTGCTCAAGACGGTTGTGTTCCGCCCTGATTTCGGGAATGTCGGGATCGAGTTCGAGCTCGACTTTAATGGAGTGGTTTGTAAGCTGATGTCCCAGCACCTTGAACACATCGCGGATAGGATCGTTTAAAGCCACCTTTTTGGGGTCTCTTTCCGATTGCCTTGAAAAATCCCTTACATGCTTTATAACGCCCGCGGCTCTCGCAACATTGTCGATGATATCCTTTGCGATAGCGACAAGCTCATCATCGGGAATCGACTTTCCCTTTCCTATCATTTTAATAATCAGATCTGCACATATCTGGATGACATTTAACGGCTGGTTGATTTCATGGGCCATGCCGGCTGCCATTGTTCCGAGAGTTGTGAGCTTTCCCGCCTGAATAAGCTGGGTTTCCTTTTCAACACTCTCCGTTATATCGGTTGCCGATGCGATCAGAACATCCCTGTGGGCGTAGGTCGCGTGGACGACCTTAACATTCACAAAAAAAGAGGTTTTATCTTTCTTGAAATGCTTTTTCTTGGTAAAAAGGATCGATCCTTTTGCCGGCAGATCCATGAGGCTCTGCCTGATTTTTTCATCCGTCTGGTTTCCGATATCAAGGAAGGACTTTCCAAGAATCTCCGCTTTGGAATATCCATATTCATTTTCAACCCGCTGATTCACATCCATAATTTCAAGAGTATTCCGGTCGACGATAAAGATCGGATTGGGATTGTCATTGAAAAGAGATCTGTATTTGTCTTCGGATATTTTATGCTTTTCATACATGAGGCAAAGCTTTCTGTCCTGAAGCTCAATCTCTTCGCGGTTTTTCTTGTTGTCTGTCAGATCCCTTAAGGTCTCTATGGCGCCAATGATTTTCCCTTCGGGTGATTTTATCGGGGCGGCCGTGAAAAAGATCCATTTCCCGCCTTCTCCGAGATGAGGGAAAAACTCCTCCGCTTCATAAGCCTCTTTTATAAGAGTCGATTTTTTCCAGGATGATCCGTAATACTTTGTGACCTCTTCCTCCGACATTCCGCCGACAATTATATCAGCCATTGTGGGCCGTTTGGCGGACCTGAAGGGAACCCACTGCCGGTCGGTTCCTACAACTTCGTATGCCTTTTGTCCTGTAAGATCTTCGCAGGCTCTGTTCCAGTGCGTTATGATGTGATCGTTGTTTATGATAAAAGTTGGAATCATGCTTCCCTGAATGATGTGGGATAGCTCTTTTTCCATCTTTATCAGGTCTTCCCTTTCAACCTTTAGATGCAGGTTTTCCTCCTCGGCATTCTTCTGGATTCTTCTGGAAAACATATCAAATAGATGGATAATATCCTTTTTATCGGTCTTTTCAGATGCTATTTCCCTTTTTATCCAGATTTTTTCTTCTTCAGCCTCGAGGAAATTAAGGAAAGACATTGTTAGATATTTATCAAGGTCTATAATTCTAACTCTATGGGTATCGACTTTTTCAAGTATAGGATTCAGGGAATCGTCATTTTTCAGTTTTAATATGAGATCAATATCAGAAAGTTCGGAGATCTCTTTGTAATCAGAGATTATCCTGATATCCTTTTCCCTGGCATAGGTTATTCCTTCCAGAAATGTCATGGTATCCGCGACGGCAATGACAATAGGCCTCAATTCTTTTAATTCGGGACCCAGCAATAATTCGAGGATTCGTCTGCAGGGACTGTTTCCGCCGATTATTACTATTTTTAATCCGTTAAGGTTCAAATACATCGGACTGGCAGCTCCTGTTTGATATGTCGATTCGTGCAGTTTATAGCGGTTCTCAAAAATATGTTTAAGTTAAGGTCACAATAATAGAAAAAAGGCGCGAGCTTCAGGGCTTAATGAAAATAATAGCTCTGCTTAAATTTATTTTCTCTTCAGAATCCGGTTTAAGTCCGGATTGAGCAGCAGTATCAGCAAGCTTCCTGAAATAAGATTCCGTTACATGGATTCTGGGTTCGGCAATAAGAAAACGTCCCCCCGGCTTTAAAAAAGCGACAACCTCATTAAAAAAAGATTCCTTATCCCGGACTTCATGAACCATCCAGAACCCGAGCGCGAAATCGGCCTTTTCGTTTACTCCCAGTCTGTCCGGACTGCATTTATGAAGTATGATCCGGGGCAGGAGACCTTGTTTCAGTGCACGGCTGCGGACTCTTTCAAGCATCTCTTCCTGTAAATCAGCCGAAACAACACGCCCCATCTCCCCGACGAGTTTTGCCATTCCGATTGAAAAATGTCCCATTCCGCACCCTATGTCAACCGCCGTATCGCCTTCCTTTATAAATTTACCCAGCATCTTTTCCGGATCATGCGCCAATCTCCTTAATGGATTGTCGAAGGTGTACGCAAGCCACCAGGGGCATACATGACAATCTGTTGAACCAAACTTATCTGAATCACTCAATGGATGAGTCCTATATTTGCCTGGTTTTGATTAAAGGAAAAAGATATGCCGGAAAGATAATAAGTTGCTCAGTCAAGGCGTTTTTATGCCGTATTCTGCCAATTCTTTATTGTATAACTTCTTGATTAGTTTATCTAATTTCTTAAAGGAAAGATCTTCATACTGGTGATCCATTTTCTCCGTATCAAGCATTGCTTTCCAGATGTCACCATAAACTTCCCTGATCAATACAAACCCTATAAAGGGTTCAAGCTGGTAAGCTTTTACAAAGTTCAGGATTTTATTGGCCGGAATTTTACTTACACCATTCTCAATCATGCTGATAAAATTGACGTTCTTATATTTGAGCCTTTTTGCTATCAGCTTTTGTGACAATTTTTTCTTTTCTCTAGTTCTTTTTAAATATAAGCCTATATTATCATGTTCCATTTATTGATACCTTTGCGCATTTAGATTAATTGGAGATCAACATTATGCCTGACCACAATATACCGCATTTATATGTAAAAAGCAAACTCTTTTGATGAAAACCGGTAAATTAATTAGTTTCCATCCGGAAATGGCCCTTTTGTGCGATCTCTGTGTCAATCTGCGGGATTTCTTGTGCGACACACAATGTGTATGTCTCAGCGCAATCCCTTGATTTCCTTGAGCTTGCCCCAAATTGCCTATTTCCAGATTGGAAACTTAATTGTGTTCGGAATCAGTTTCCGGATGGACACTAATTAAAATATGGTTATCACCCCTATAAAATATCTTGACTTCTGCTGATTACTTAATGATATTAGAATATTAGTTTTCCGGTATATATATAATATTGCTTATAGTTTTCACCTGAAAATATCAGAGGGCAATATGAAAAAGACCTTTTGTTTTATCTTATCGCTAATGGTTTATCTGTTCTTAATTACTCCTTTAAGTGCTATTGAAAAGGAGAGTACACACAAGACAACTCCCTCATTAAATAAAGGCAAGAAATGGCGGGTCGGATATTACGAGGGCGGTCCTTATATTAATTATCCTGTCAATCTGAAAACATTAGCCGAAGGCCTTCATGAGCTCGGTTGGATGGGGGCCGTTACCTTTGACGAAAAAGATAACCCGATAGATTCCAGAGTGGTATGGGATCAGCTTTCAAGAGCAAAGAGCAGTTATATTCAATTTGTTTCGGATGCTTATTGGTCTGCGGACTGGAACGTGGCGACACGGTTAAAAAATGCTGAAAACGCCATAAAAAGACTTCGATCGGGAGATATTGATTTTATTATTGCCATGGGAACCTGGGCGGGACAGGATCTTGCTAATAATAATCATTCCATTCCAACCATAGTTATCTCTGTAAGCGATCCGGTTCAATCCGGTATTGTTAAAAGCGCCGAGTACTCCGGTTATGACCATGTACATGCAAAATGTGATCCCTCAAGGTATATTGAACAGATCAAGCTGTTTCATAATATGATCGGCTTCAAGAAGCTGGGAGTTGTTTACGAGAATTCTGTTGAAGGCCGGTCGTATTCCGCAATAGCCGATGTGGAGAAAGTTGCCGGAATGAGGGGTTTTGAAATTGTCAAATGTGAGGCTCCGTTTTCCGGTGTTGAGGAAAAGGAGGCCATAAAAACAACCATAGATTGTTACGGGCAATTGGCGCCCAGGGTGGATGCCGTTTATGTTACAGTTCACAGGGGCGTTGTCCTCGACTACATACCTGAAATTATGAAGCCGTTATTGAAGCACAAGATTCCCAGCTTTTCCCAGAGGGGTCCTGAAGAAGTTGAGAGAGGTGTGTTGCTGAGTATCGCGAGAGACAGGTTCGTATCGGTAGGGAAATACCATGCCCGGATTATGGCCCAGATTTTTAACGGAGCCAAACCGGGAAAATTGAATCAGATTTTTACGGATCCTAAAACAATTGCAGTAAATATTAAGACGGCTGAAATAATAGGATTTATAATCCCACCGGAGTTTCTGAAAGTAACCGACAAAGTTTATAATTAAATTTATCCGCCGTTTTTATGAAAAAAGAGTGATCGTTTCTTTTGAAGAAGAATCTGGGACATCCATGAATTTGAATATAAGAGAAAAGAAGTTTGTCATAGGGTTGATCCTGTCTCTGATTATTTTATTGATGATCAACGCGGTTTCGTATTGGAATACCAAGAAACATATCGAAGGCAGGATGATAATTGAAGAGACACTCGTAATAATGCACGAGCTTGAAAATCTGATTTCCGTCATTAAGGATGCCGAAACAGGGCAGCGCGGATTTATTATTACAGGAGACTGGACTTTTCTTGAACCATATTACAACGGCGTTACGGCAGTTCACAAAAGTATTAAAAAATTAAAGGGGTCAATTCTCAATGACAGAGCATCTCAGGAGATTGATGCCATTCAGGGGTTTATAGAAAATTTGTTCGCCAAATTTCATAAAACAATTGTCTTAAGAAAATCCGGAAACGTAGAGGATGCCGCAAAGGCGGTCTTAACTGACGAAAGCGAAAATGAAATGCGCAACATCCGGCAGTTGGTGGAGGGGCTGAAGATAGAGAAATCCGATACTCTGCAAAAGCTTGCTGCAATCTCAAAAGCAAGTAGTAGCAGCACAATTACTGCAATCATGATCGGGAACATAGTTGCTTTGCTGTTTGTCATATTCAGTTTTTTTCAGCTGTTTCAGGATATAACAGAACGTAAGCGAGCGGAAGATGGATTAAAAGATTCTCAAAAAAAACTGCGCTCCCTTGCAGGACGACTCGAAAAGATACGGGAAGAGGAGAGAGTTATAATTTCACGGGAAATTCATGATGTAATGGGAGGAGGTCTGACCGGTCTTAAAATGGATCTTTTCTGGCTGATGCAGAAGATGAAAAAATCTGATCCGGATAAAGAGCAGGAAGATATGAATCACAGAATTATTACATCCATCGAGTCTGTAGATATGATGATCAAAACCACCCGCCGCATATCAACCGAACTGCGGCCGCCTGTTCTGGATGATTTGGGTCTGGCAGCCGCTCTGGAGTGGCAGCTGTCGGATTTCACAAATCACACAGGCATTCAGCATGAGTTTGCCACAGATGATGAATATGCCATCACCGGAAGTGACGAGAACATAGCCGTCTTTCGTATATTTCAGGAAATACTCACCAATATTGCGCGCCACTCACAGGCAACAAAAGTTGACGTCGTTTTACGGGAGCATGAAAGAAGTCTTTTCGGGAATGAAAATCTCGTTCTTGAAATCAGTGATAACGGCAGAGGTATCACAGAGGAGGAAATTCTTAATCCGGAATCGATCGGTTTGCTTGGCATGAAAGAACGAGCTCTCTCTATCGGAGGAGAATTTTCAATTACCGGTGAACCAGGCGCGGGGACGACCGTGTCTGTTAAAATACCCAGAAACCATGGAGAAAACATATGATCAGGGTTATAATCGTTGATGACCATCCGATCGTCCGGCGCGGACTGAAGCAAATTATCGAAGATGAACCTGATATGAAAGTTGTCGGGGAAGCTGTGAGTGCAAAGGAATTTTTTCCGGCTGTTCGAAATATGGACTGCGACCTGGTTATCCTGGATATAAATCTTCCGGACAGGAGCGGCATCGATGTTTTGACTCAATTGAGATACGAGAAACCGGACCTCCCTGTCCTCATTCTGAGCGTTCTCCCGGAAGACCAGTACGCTTTGAGGCTTATCAAAGCCGGGGCTTCAGGATACCTCATGAAAGACAGCGCTCTGACAGAACTTGTAAAAGCCATCAGAAAATTGAGTTCGGGGGGCAGGTATGTCAGCGAGCTTCTCGCCGCGAAGACAATTTTCCAGCCTGATCCTGCCGAAAAGCCGATCCACGAAAGCCTTTCAAACCGTGAATTTCAGATATTATTAATGATTGCTCAGGGAAAGTCATTGAAGAGTATTGCAAATGAACTCTGTATAAGCGAAAAAACGGTCAGCACATACCGCAGCCGTATCATGGAAAAAATGAAAATGAGCAATAATTCAAATTTGATACGGTATGTTTTGGAACATAACCTGTCATAACATCCATACCCAGTCAAGACAACTCATATATGATATTATTATGATAACCGCTATAAATTCTTTGTAGGGATTATCCTACATAAAATATCAGATTTTCCTGACATACAAAATTGATGGAAATGCTGTAGAAGTGCCACTGCAAATAATAATGACGATTATAAATAATCAGTTGGGGGTATTTATATGGATAAACTTGAAGTGACGTTAAGTTTTATTACGCATGAGCAGTTATCTCTTACATCAGCCAATCCTCATCCTCTTTTCGATAATTTCTTTTATGGTTATAATAATGAATATCTGTCCTTCTTTGTTCCGCTCAAAGATCTGTGCCACTCAATCCATATCCCGGCCTGGCTATGTCCGACATTTGACCCCGATACATCACTTTATAAACGTCTAAAAGATGCAAAGGCATCCAAATCATCAACCGTCAATCGCCTTCCCAATTATCGAGAATCGATATTCAAAATTAAAATAAGACCTGCTGAAGATTTATGCAGCTTTGATAACATTGTCCCTTCCATCCATCTTCATAACGGCATGATAAATATAGGTTCGGCAGTATGCACCTATATTTTTATCGTTCCCTGCACCGACAGCATACTGACGATCACAAGCAATAATGACGCCGTTTTGCCGAATTATGAGATGATAAAAGTATGGTCTGAAATTGCCGACGTCCGCGATACCGTTCATCTCCATGATACCGGAAATGTAATTGCCGGAAACGCGGCATTTGCAAGATCTGCGTAACATCCGCTTCAGCGTCCGGCATGTTTTGCGAAAAAACCTTGTCTATCCTTAAAGGTTCCAGACAAATAAATCCCTGCACACTTGCTATAGCGGTTATCATAACAATATTCCTATATGAGTTGTCTTATTTGGGTATGGATGTTATGTGATTCGCAGAAGATTTGTCTAAAGGCTTTGGGGAC
>Ga0105102_10000113_pt1 | contig 20230 bp, 19 predicted proteins | sample PPLLaktember2015_FD_87032 | JGI IMG/M metagenome (GOLD analysis project Ga0105102, IMG submission 87032) | Freshwater sediment microbial communities from Prairie Pothole Lake near Jamestown, North Dakota, USA - PPLs Lake P7 Core (6) Depth... | ecosystem: Environmental > Aquatic > Freshwater >...
TAATCAGCATCTTTATACCCTCCGGGGTATACCCCTTCATCACCATGTTTTCATAGGCCCAGCGCTGTGCTTCATTGATCAGCCCGAGGGAATAGTACCAGTATGCTCCCCGCTTCAACACTTCAGACACCATTTCCCACTTCAGAAACAGGGTACCCCCGTCAGGGCTCTGGGGAAAAGAAAACAACAGGTCATTCAGTTGTCCGGTCTCACACAGGGCAATGTTGTTGAAAAACCCGGTAAGCATATTCCGTGAAGGGTATTTCAGGTTAAAGGCCACCACCTCGTTGTACTTCTGCCGGTAAAACAAATTCTCCACCTGAAAGTACCGGGCGTTGTGCACATCCATCTTTTTGAACGACAAAGCAGCCAGCAACAGCAACATCAAAAGGGGAGTATGCGGAAGCACCTTTCCTGTCAACTTCCACCGGAAAGCGGGTACCCTTAAATGATGCATCACCGGTATCAGGGCAAACAGCACCATCAGCGGGATAAAGAGATGCCCCTGCATCCCCGTATGCTGTAAAGAAAAGGGGTAAAGCAGCAGTTCGTGATCGGTACGATAAAACAATAACGCCCGGCCAGTCAGAAATCCGGCGGTGGTCAGCAGCAGCAGCAACCCTGTTTTCAGTAAACGCTGCCTCTCTCCTGAAAGAAGCAGGTGCAGGGTGACCATCACCAGGAAAACCGATGAGAAAAACCCGGAAACAAAATAGATCAGCAAGGGAAGAACCGGAATGATCCAGGTCGCTCTGTTTTTCAGTAAACGTATGGTCAGATAATAAGCGGCTATCTGCATCAGCATCCCAAGGGTGTTGACGGCCATGTGCTGGTAATTCAGTTGCAAATAATAAAACACCGAGATAAACAGGAAAGCGATAAACAGATTCTTCGTCTTTTGTCCGACCAAATCCCCGGCCCTGCCGATGAGCAACCCGAGAAGCAGCAGTTCTGCGGCAATGATCAACGCACCGGCAAGCGGATAATAATAAAAGGCTGTCTGCAGCTGTGCCAGATAATAAAGCAGTCCGCCCGGCCGGCTGATTTGAGAAAAGAAATAATCTCCTGTTGTTTGAAAAAGAGCCGACTTTTCCTGAAAGAAAAAGAGATATCCGGTGAAATAATAAAGTCCCAGCCAGGTAAAAAGAAAAAATCCCATGGTATAGGCAGCCAGCATCCATGCAGGCAACCCGTCGGACTTTGCCAGATATCCGGGCCCAATGGTTGTTTTCCTGTGTTTTTTTGCTCTCTCCATTTTTCTAAGCGGTAATATCCGGAACCTGAAAGCGGCTAAGGGGTTCCTGCCCATTTTACAGGAATGGCTTCGCTTCCGGCTGCTTTCTTGATCTCCCCCGGAAGGAAAGCTACATCAGCATTCGAAAATTCCGGTAAATTGAATGATTTGATCAGGTGCCCGTACAAGCCGGGATCTTTCTGCGGAAGGATGAACGGTTTCGTTGCATGCCCCTGCTCGTTGAGGTAAGCGATATAAGGCCGTGCAGTGAGTCCATCGCCCCTTTTGCTGCTGAATACCATCCACTTACCGTTTTCTGACCAGGAATGATAACTATCGGTCTGCTCACTGTTGAGTTCAAGTTTCCGGGTTTCTGCATTCGTCAGATCCAAGAACCAGAGATCCGCCTCTTTATGCCAGATGGGGAAACAGCCGTAATCGTGGCTGGTATAAACCAGAGCTTTCCCGTCGGGTGAAATCCTCGGAAACGAAACGCTCTTCCCACTTTGTGCAGCATCCAGCACCAGTTCAGGCTGACCAAACGATCTTTGAACGGGATCGAAGGGGATCCGGTACAGGTCATAGTGTACTCTCCTGTAATCCCAGGTTTCACCGAGGGCTTCAGCCCTGCAGAAATAGAGCATCTTCCCGTCGGGAGACCATTCCGGATAGGTGTCCATGAATTTCCCTTTCTCTCCTGCCGGAATGTCCCTCATCTCGTTCTTTTCCAGGTCGTACAGCACAAGTGAGGAATTCAGGTCCGAAACTTCGATTCTCTTTTCATCCAGGGAGTGAAACTGCTGGATGACCTTGTTGGAGGAAAAAGCAATGAATTTTCCGGAGGGATGCCACCTGGGATAGACCGCCCCGTTTTCCATTTCACTGGTTTTCAGGTTGAACTTGCGAAGAGAACCGTTCTTGAGGAACAACGTTCCGCCATGCGATCCCCTGACGTGCAGCATAAATCCACGGGCGTCAGCAGGATTGAAGGTATGGCAGTTTACACAGTTCTGATCGATGGCGCTGTTCTGAACAACTGTTTTTTCGGAAAAATTCTCCATGGAACGCTGTACAATGCTGATGTCGGACCAACTCTCATACCCCGGATATAACATCCTGTAATACAAATACTGATCAACAGGTGTGTCTGAGACTCTGTTTTCGAAGGCCTGGTATCCGTACCACTTTCCATTCCTCCTTTCGTAAATCTGATAGCGGATCGACTCGTTCTTATTCTCTGAAAGCAGTTTATTCCATTTACCGACCGGAATGATCACCTGACCATTCCGGGGATGAATCTTTAAAGGCTTCCCTTTCAGTCCGGCGATTTCCACATAAAAATCTTCTCCACCTGAGGAGATGGAAAAATTCAGCGGCGCAATATTGTATGGGATAGTCAGGTTGGAGTAATCCGGGGAGATTAAGGGCAATTCGCGGTTGACCGGACAATCGGCACCGGGTTTATTCCTGCAGGATAAAACAGCAAGAAACAGGAAAAGCAACAGTAGGGATTTATCCTGATTCATTCTTCAGCCTGGTTCAGTTTCATGGAAACAAATAATCGAAGGCGAAAGATAAGCAAAAAGTGTGATTCTGATTTTGATACAATTGATGTTTGTCTATACAGTGAAAATCCATGAGGATCAACTCTCACCACGCAACCTTCGGAAGTTGGGTTCCGTCTTAAACACATCTGAACCATATCCCATGAAGCGATTTCTTTTGATTTCCAGTCTTATCCTTTGGATTGGGGCCTTCACATCCTGTGATAAAAATGAATACGAGACTTTAGAAGAACTCCCCGGATGGTTACAAAAGAAAATTACGGAAATCATACCTGATCAGAAGACATGCAGTATCTGTGACGTTACCATTATCCGGTACAACGGGAAAATCTATTTTCATCTTTATTGCGGATTCTGGTCGTGCGTGTATTGCCATTTTTATGATGAAAAAGGGAACCGTCCCGACTGGGACCAGAATACCTGGAATGAATTCTATGCGCATCATGAGGTGGTAAAAACCCTTCCTGCCTGCAAGGGTGACTGAAAGTGTCTGCAAAAGCTTAAATATCAGGAGACAACGGTTTTGTCCAGCCCCTGAACCGATAGCCAGGGCGAATATTTATTCTTTTGCGTTTGCCCCGAAAACTGCAATTATTTAACGTATGTTTCTATATTTGAAATGTCCTATTATTCAGAAATGGAAGAAACCCATTCTTTGGATCAAATTCTTTATGGAGGAGACTTACTTGTATGGTTACATTATTGGTTTCGGTTCTTATTCTTCTGGGGGGGTACCTGTTATACTCAAGGTACCTGGAACGCGTTTACGGTGCAGACAGCAATCGACCGACCCCTGCCATCTCAATGCCCGACGGTGTTGACTATTTGCCTCTGCCCTGGTGGAGGGCTTTCCTTATCCAGTTCCTGAACATTGCGGGATTAGGTCCGATTTTTGGCGCTGTTGCCGGAGCCATGTGGGGACCTGTGGCTTATCTCTGGATTGTTTTAGGGGCTGTTTTTGCAGGCGCCACCCATGACTACTTTTCAGGCATGCTTTCCATCAGGCACAAAGGCCTCAGCATTACCGAAATCACCGGAATATACATGGGGAATTTCACCAAACAGTTTATGCGGGCTTTTACGGTAGTACTCATGGTCATGGTGGGTACGGTTTTTATCATGGGGCCCGCCAAAATACTTGCCGGCATAACTCCGGATTTTGCCGGCGTGACTTTCTGGGTATGGGTGGTTTTCATTTACTACGTCCTGGCCACCACACTGCCCATCGACAAAATAATCGGGCGCCTATACCCTCTGTTTGGTTTTGCCCTTTTGTTTATGGCTGTGAGCCTGATTGTCGCTATTTTCACACAAGGGTTTCACATTCCTGAGCTTACTCCTGAAAACCTTAAAAATTTTCATCACAACGCTGAAAAGTTCCCGATTTTTCCAATGTTGTTTGTTACCATAGCCTGTGGAGCCATTTCAGGATTTCATGCTACCCAGTCGCCGCTGATGGCAAGGTGTCTGACCAATGAGAAACAGGGGCGAAGGGTGTTTTACGGGGCAATGATCACCGAAGCAGTGGTGGCTTTGATCTGGGCAACCATTGCCATGAGCTTTTTCGGAGGTATTCCCGAATTGAACAGCGTGATGGTGGAACACAAAGGAAATGCGGCCTGGGTAGTTAATGAAGTTTCCCATTCGCTGCTTGGAAAATTCGGGGCTGTGCTGGCTCTGCTGGGTGTTGTGGCAGCCCCCATAACATCGGGCGATACTGCATTTCGCAGTGCCCGCCTTATTGTTGCCGACTTTCTGAAACTGAAACAGGGGCCGATTAAAAACCGTCTGATGGTCAGCATTCCTCTTTTCGCAGTCGGAATACTCCTCACCCAGGTAAATTTTGATGTCATCTGGCGCTATTTTGCATGGTCGAACCAAACCCTGGCCACCATTGTGCTGTGGACCATTACCATATTCCTGGCCACCCAAAGGAAAAACTACTGGATCACCTTATTACCGGCCATGTTCATGACCATGGTAGTGTCGGTTTACCTGATGCTGGCGCCAGAAGGGTTTAGTCTTTCAGGAGAAATAGCCTACCCGGCAGGCATTATTATTACGCTCATTTCTGCGGGGGGATTTTTCCTTTATATCAGAAAACGAACCCCCGTCAAATCGGAATAGCCTGTCGGAGCATATTCTCAACTTTCAGGTTTCCTTTCGGCGCGCTTGATGCTGCAACCGACAGGCTTAGTCTCTTTGACGGCAATCTCTTTTCCACCTGACAGGGCAGCAATGGCATCCTTGACATAGGCGCTTTTTACACTTGCAGCATCATCGTGGTTGTCGTCGATGGCGCCTTTGTATACCAGCTTCATCTCTTTGTTCAACAGAAAGGCATGCGGGGTTGTCTGGGCGGTCCAGCCATTGGCAAGCAGGCTTTCCTTGTCGACCACATAGGGGAAGTTGTAGGCCTTTTCAGCGGCATGTTTTTTCATTTCCTCAAAGGAATCAACGCCCGACCTGTTTTTTTCGTTGGAATTAAGGACGATCATCCCCACTTTGTGCTGGTCGGCCCATTTTTTAAGCTCATTGTAACGTCCTTCCCATTTAAGTACAAAGGGGCAGGAATTGGAGCTGAAAAGCACCAGAACGCCGTTTTCACCAGCCACATCTGCTATGCTGAAAGAGTTTCCGGAAATACTGGTCATTTTCTGGTCGGTATGTGATGCAACCTGACCATGTTCCAGTTTCTGACCGCTCACCTGTAAGACAAGGGCCAGGGTGAACACAGTTGTATAAAAAATTGCTTTTCTCATTTTCTTCAAATTTAATCGTTTCTCACTATAACAACCTGTTCCGGATTTTGTTTAAACCCTGCTGTCCAAGTGTGAAAACAGATTAATCTGTGCCGTATTAAAGGGAAGCCAGTTTGAACCAGTCATCAAGAGCTTCCGGATGATCCAAAAGATCACCCACTTTTATCAGGATGCTTTTTTCATGCCGCACCGGATCAGGCTGGTGGCAATTTGCAGCGCTGAAATGAAAACAACACAACTTTTGGCCATATTAAAACATTCGCAATGAAGGCCGACAGATTTCTGAACCAGGGAATACTGAATTTGAGATAAAAGCTTATCGTAGCGCTTGTGCATTGCCTGAAATTTCATAACTTGAGCCTATGAAATCAAGATCAGATCGTAAATTTTAAATCCATCAGGAAATCAAAATGGAACCATCAATTCAGGAACAAGTGTTTCAGTTTTCGGAGAAACATTTCCCGAAACACTTAATCAGGTATTTAAAGTATCCTCTCGTTCTGAAAATTCTGAGCAAATTATTGTGTATCCCGGAAATTATTGAGCTCGAAGAAAAACTCAGGGATCTGAAAAATTTCGAACTGGTGGATGCCTTGGTGAAACATTCCGGGCTTAGCTGCACCACTGAAAACATAGAAAAAATTCCCGCTAAGGGAAGACTCCTTATTGCAGCCAATCACCCTTTGGGCGGGGCAGACTGGCTGTTGATCATACAATTCCTCCATACTGTCCGCAGCGACATTAAAGTAGTGATTAACAAAGATGTCAATACACTGATTGTCAATCTGAGGGATTTCTTTATTCCTGTCAGTTCCTATGCAAAATTCAATGAACAGGCGAGAATACAGATCGGGGAATGTCTGGAGAAAGAAGAAGCGGTGATTATTTTTCCGGCAGGAGGAATTTCGGTGATGACGAAGAAAGGTGTCGCGGACAGAAAATGGAAAAACGGCGTTACTTATTTTTCAAGAGACCATCATGCGGATATTTTACCGGTTTTCATCGGGGGAAGGTTTGGCCTGTTCTATTATTTTTGTCCCGAGCGGATGCGTCGGTTTCTGGTCGTCCGGAATTTGCTGCACCCGGCGTTTAAAAAGATCAAAATAGTCATCGGAGATACCATATCCCATAAAGAAATTCCGGAAGGATCCGATATTTCAGGGTTCACTTCCCGGCTAAGATCGGCTGTCTACCTGTTGGGTAAAAAGGAAGCAGGTATTGAAGTAGGTGGGTGAGTTGAATCCGACCTTGTAAGCAATTTCAGAAACAGGAGCCACATTCTTCTGAAGCATTTCCATAGCCCGTTGTAACCGTACCTCACGAATGTACCGGTTTCCCGGTTTATGGGTCACCATCTTCAATTTCCGGAGCAGTGTCGATTTGCTCAATCCCATTTCACGGGACAGTTCGGTAACGCCAAAATGCTCATCGCTGAGATTCTTTTGGATGGCTTCATCCAGTTTCTGGATGAATTCCTGTTCCATTGAAGATTCATCTGCAATAGTGTGCATTCTATACTGTTCAAAACAGTATCAAATATACAAAATTGTAATGAAGCCAGATAATCCAATATCATCCAGGAATTCGTCAAAGAAAATTAATGTTTCAGGATTAGAAAGCGTCTGGTCCCGGGTAATTGTATTTTAAACCGGCTTCTACATTTTACCCATCAACTGCAATCAGAAAATGCCGGGAGTAATCCTAATCCGGCTGTCCCATCCGGAATAAGATCATTGACAAACAAATATTTCTTAGATTTGGCCCGGGAATCTATCAATCTTACCGTGTATGTCAAAACTGATGTTAAAAGAACTTTCTTCGGTTATTATTCTGTTAATCTGTGTTCTGAGTGCTTCGGCGCAGGATTGGCCCGACTGGCGGGGATCGGGCCGCGACGGGTTATGGAAAGAATCCGGTATTACGGAGAGGTTTGGCGGCGATACCATCCCGATTAAATGGAGTGTACCCTGCGGACCCGGGTACAACAGTCCTACCGTCGCCGGCGGGAAAGTATACTTCATGGACCGGATGATCACCTCAGGGGAACAGGAGAGGGTCGTATGTCTGAATGCCGGAAACGGTGCGGTGGTCTGGTCGTTCACTTATGACTGCCCATACGAAAATGTGGGGTATCCTGCCGGTCCCAGGGCATCGGTGGTCATCAGCGAAGGGAAGGCTTACGCTTTGGGCACGATGGGGCACCTGCACTGTTTCAATGCCCAAACCGGGGGAGTCATCTGGAAGCGCGACCTGAACAGGGAATACGGCATCCGGATGCCCATCTGGGGCATTGCTGCTACCCCGCTGGTCACCGACGGGAAGGTTATTCTACAGATCGGAGGGAGCAACGGGGCCTCTGTCCTGGCGCTTGACAAGGAGTCAGGGAAAGAGCTCTGGCGGTCGATGGAGGATGAGGCTTCTTATTCGGCGCCCCTCATGATCCGCCAGGCCGGTAAAGAGGTGTTGGTGGTCTGGACTGCAGAACATCTGGCAGGACTGGATCCCGGAACCGGACAGGTTCACTGGAAGTTTCCCTTCCCGATCAAGCAGGGAATGGCCATTTCCACACCGGTACTGTACAAAGACTATCTTTTTGTGAGCGGTTTTTATAACGGTTCGTTACTGGTGAAGCTGAATCAGACTGCACCAACAGCCGAAAAAGTGTGGAGCCGTTCCGGTGAAAGTGAGCGGAAGACCGACGCCCTGCATTGCGTCATCAATACCGCATTCTTAAGGGATGGATACATTTACGGCGTGGACAGTTACGGGGAATTGAGGTGTCTCTCCCTTGAAACAGGAGACCGCATATGGGAGGATCTGTCTGCCGTTAAAAAAAACAGGTGGGCGAACATCCATTTTATTCAGCACGGAGAAAACACCTGGATGTTCAACGAACACGGGGAGTTGCTGATCACCACGCTTTCGCCCCGGGGGTTGACGGTGATCAGTCGTGCCCGGTTGATCGAACCCACAACCACCCAGTTGAACAGGAGCGGTACCGGCGTAACCTGGAGCCATCCGGCCTTCGCCGACCGTCATGTTTTTATCAGGAACGACAAACGGGTGGTGTGTGCTTACCTGGGGAAATAATCTCCTGAAAGCCCGGGTAAATGGTTACGCTCAGTATATATACACAAATTTGCCAAAATAGGCCGACATTTCAGGAGAACCCCTCATCATTAAAGTAACCTCCTGCTTCCCGTTTATCCGCAGAGGCTTTATGCTGAAGGCCAGCCACCTGGTCAGCCAGGCCTCACACCTGTCCCCCTGGGCATCGTGGTCGAGGAGGAGTTCAACGACAGGGGGCACAAGAGCATTCGGGGGCAGCTTCCACAACTTAAAGGTATGGTCCCTGCAACCTCCGCTGTAGCTGACTTTTAGACGGAGGGTATCACCGTCGACATATACCGAGTCCATCCTGTAACTGTCCATTTTTAATACACTCCACTGGTTTTCCTGCAGAATGCCAACTTCATTATTATTTTTCAGGTTTTCCATTTTGAGTATCCGGATGGTTTTATAGGATACTCCGCCTCTGTTACATCTGAAAATTTCCCTGGTCTCAATGTAATCAATCCTTACCTTAAGGTTTTCTATTTTGAAATTATCAGCAAGATTCTCGGGATGATACCATATCTCGCCCACCCTTATCAGCCATCCGCAACCACATGCTTCGGGAGCGCCGTAATAGACTATTTCAGCTTCCTTCAGAGCCTGTTTGCCGCCGGAGTCATAGTTGAGTTCAATCTGCAGGCAACCTCCGCAAAGAAGCAGGAAACCTGCAACTATCGATATTGATTTCATCTTACTACTTCCTTTCTGTTTAAAAGACACAAAAAAAGGCAATAAGGTTGCGCTAATACATATAAAAACCGATCGGTCCAAACGCATTTTGGCGGCCTTGACACCCAAAATGCTGCAAATTACAGCAATATTGGAAAAAACGCTCAAAAAACCAATCATCGGCGGAATAAAATGACCAACCCAACGAAGGTATTCAAAAGGGACTGGGGCAAAGCCATTTTTTAGGTCTCAGCGGACAAACTGACCTCCAGGTCAAAAACTCCGCCGAGAGGTGGTCAACTCAGGCGTTTAGTCCACTTTAACTGCCTGACAGTTTTCGAAAAACATTGGTCCGATATCAGAAAACTGGTAGAACAAACATATACCCTCCTGAATGATTTTGCACATTCAGGAGGTTTTAATAAAATCCTGACTAATTATCAGGTAACTATCGTAACTTAGATGTCAAAACCAATGTAGGAAAATTATCTTCTTAATGAATCAAACTGATCACGACTTCGAGAAAATAAACCGGGATCCGGTGTTGAGCAGCTATCAGATTTATAAATCATATGGTAAAGTAAAAATTCTTGCCGGAATAGATTTAACCCTTAAAGCAGGGAAAGTTTATGGGATCGTGGGTGAAAACGGCAGCGGCAAAACAACTTTGATGAAAATCCTCACAGGTTTCGTTCCCCCTGATTCAGGAGATGTTTCCATCTCCGGAACAACCGGATTTTGTCCTCAGGAGCCATTATTGTTCAATTACCTGACCATGCGCGAAAATCTGGCATTTTACGCAAGGGCATACGGGTTGGAATATGGCTCAAACCACTTCCTTATCAACAGGCATGTTGAGGAAGTGATTGAAAAATTCAGTTGTTCAGCCTGGCTTGATTATCGCTGTTCAAAACTGAGTGGTGGCACGCTTCAGAAAGTCAATTTCATTTTATCCGTTTTACACGATCCCGACATTCTTTTTCTGGATGAGCCCTATTCATCGTTTGATTGGGATACGTATCTTGCTTTTTGGGAATATGTGGAAACTACCAAACGCAGAAACAAAACTATTCTGATTGTTTCACACCTTCTGTATGATAAAAATAGATTGGACCAGACCTGGAAATTGCAGGGAGGCAAATTGATATGCGAATAAAATACATAAAAACTGCCACTATTTTTCTGTGGAAAGATCTGATGCGAAACAGATTGATCGCTGTCATGCTGGTGGTTATCCCAACCATTTTCTATTTTATAGTTTGGTTTACTACCTCCGAAAAAACCATTACTATCCGGATTGCCAGTGTTCAAATTAAACCTTACCTGAAAGTAGTCCAACAGGACCTGGGGCTTGTTTTTATAGGTCTTGTCACTACCGGATTAATAGCCGCTTTTATCACGATGAATCTGATGCAGAGGAATTTAATGTCAAAAAAAAGACTGGTACTGGCTGGGTATAAAACATACGAACTGGTGATTTCCCAGAGTCTCATTGCTTTCCTGATTGTTATTCTGGTAGCCGTATATATCAGTTTAATGGGTTTGTTGCTATTAAAGCCTCTTAACTTCTCCGGAATGAGCCTCGGGTACATGTTATGCGGTTTTGTTTATGGAAGTTACGGTATGCTGATCGGAGCGCTCTTTAAACGCGAACTTGAAGGGATCCTTTTTGTTGTGCTCCTTTCAAACATTGACGTAGCCTGGCTTCAAAATCCGATTTATTACGCACAGGCACAGGAAAAAGCAATAATAGAGTGGCTACCGGCATTCTTCCCTTCCCAGGTCTCCATTACATCTGCATTTACAGAGCATCCGGTGGGTCATGCAGTAATAGGAAGCCTATTATATGGATTGGCTTTTCTTATTCTTGCCATGATCATTTTCCGGTTCCGGATAAAAAAGGCAAACACATGATTATAGGATATCTGGTTGACTATTATTTTGCCGGTTTTCAGGAAGAACACCTTCAACCATATAAACCGATGGCACGAACCTTCGGCTTTTAATCCTTTGAGTCCTTCCTACGGTATATCCAGCATTTTTCATCATCTGATGAATGGAAGAAACGGAGGGATATTCAGCTTTTGAAGTGGTTAGTTTTACCAAAGAGAGCCAGATGGCATCGTACAGGTTATTCCGGTTGGCACAAAGGAGAAGCAGCCTGCCGCCAGGCTTAAGTTTCAATGAAAGTTGGGTAAGTACTTCACGTTTATCAGGCATATACGGGAAAGCATGGGTGGAAACTATGACGTCGAACAGTTGCCCATGATTCAGGGTTTTAAGAAATCCATTGTGGTAATCAATTTGGCCGGACACAGATTCCTTTCTCGCTCTCTCGATCATTTTAGCGGAAGGATCCATGCCAACGATGAACGAATTATGAAATTGACTGCTCATTTCGCGGCAGAGTTCCCCAATGCCGCATCCTACATCCAGCATATTTTCTGTTGACGGCAATGTTTCCAATGTTTTCAATATTAATTTCCGTGAAGGTTTGAGCACAAATTTCTGCACCCAAAGCTTTTCATACCACCCTGCGTAATAATCCCATATATATGCCTTAAACATCTTTTATTTCCAGATTAATAGTTTCAAGAAATATTCTGCTCCTGATATTGAGCTTTTAAAAATAGCTCCCATGCCTTTTCTCCAACCATACCGCTTCAGAATGTGACGGAGATTCGAGAGACGCATTGCCGGAAGCAAATAAAGCAAATAAAGCCACATGTAATAGGAGAATGCTGTAATATTTGCAGGTTTCCCATGCAGCCGAAGGAGATCATACCTCCAAAGTTTTTCCATTTGAAAAGTTATATTCTCTTGAATGGCTTCTTCCGTTTTTGGGAATATTGTTGGTGTAGAAAATGTAGCAAACCGTATTTTCTTATGCCAAATGTAGGATGCCAATTTGATGAAATCACGGTGGTGCCAGCCGGGATCACAAATAAAAAGAGCAAACAATTCAATACCCTGATTTTGACAAATGGAAATAGTCAAATCATTATCAGCAGTGGTAGCCTTTTTATTGATTGCCTTTAAATCTGATGAGCTGATATATTCAAGCCCTACGATCAGTGCCGAAAGACCATTCTGTTTTAGCCGGGCTATCAACCGGGGATGTAGAGCTATAAAATCTGCCGTTCCGTAAGCAATAAATTTTTTTTTGATTTCGCGGATTTCAAGCTCATCACAAAATGATTCAATACGTTTAGTTGAAGTTAGGAAATTGTCATCAAGTATGAAAATGTTTCCGGCAGAAATTCCTTCTATTTCATCGATGACTTCATTGATCGGACGCATTTTGTATATACCCGCGTTCATTTTACGGCAGAAACAAAAGGAACAATTTCCGGGACATCCCTGGGCAGTTTTTATGGAGACGCAAGATTCAAAATAAAGGTAGAAATATTTGTGCGGATTTCTATTAAAAATAATCCTTTCAGGAATGGGATACACCATCGCGTCTGGTGCAGGAGGTTGCATGGCAAAATCATCTTTTCGAAATGAGGCCCCTTTTGTCTTCTCAGGAATTTTGGAGCAGGAAAGGGAATCTGCGATTTTACGGATAACCTCAAGCTGGTTCCCAAAAACAACTGCATCGATGTCTGGTGTAAAAAAATGTTCGGGAACAACCTCAGCATGAACCCCTCCGACCGTAATATAAAGCCCGGGGAATGTCTTTTTGAGTTTATTGGCAACAGACAGGACAAAAGGCGTTTGCGTAATATAACAACTGATGCAAAGCAAATGAATGTTATTTTCGGCAATCATTTTGCATAATTTTGCTTTTCTCCCTTTTTCAAGGAAATAAATAGCATGCTTATCTTTCAGGACAGTATAGAGGTATTCCAATTCAAGCGGTTCGCATGAAATCAGGTAATCCATCCGGATAGATTGACTCGGTACAGGCGGCGTATAAAGCAGAATATTCATGATGGTTTATTGATCCCGATTAATCAGAACTTACATCTTTTTTACATTTCATGCAAAACGGTGGCTTTTTTGGTCGATATCTTCCACAAAGGTACTTGAATGCATGACACAATCAAGATCTATACAATGGAACAATCCGAAAGTATGGCCTAACTCACGGACAATTTCTTTAAGAACGCGTTCCTGGAAAACAACTTTCGGAGGGTATTCCGTACCTTTCATTCCGGAGTCGGTAAACGGAAGCTATTCCGCAACGCCCGTTCAGAAAAGCCTGTCCGAAGATGTAGGTAAGTGGAAAAATAATTGGTCAAAACTCAAGGTTTTGAAATAATTGAAGGGTGATTCACAACTCGATAAAATTCAATTCGTTGGGTATGGCTTCGGAATGATCTTGATACTTTTCTGAAACGGCTAAAGCTCCTTAAAAAACGAGCAGTTGAAGATGGTCTGTGTCGCATAAAACGAAATTTAAAAAAATTGGAAGGGCACTCCAGATGGGCACTCCGAGTGATTATGTTATTGCAGAAAAGGTTTTATATTAGGCGCCAAAATAGCAGGGGTAAAACTGATGGAAATGAAAATGTGTAATAAACAGGCAAAAATCTCTTTTTTGTTATTTCTTCTGACATGGACAATCTCTGGATTTTCCCAGTCGGAAAAAGTGGAATTGCTTCCAGAGTATGAAATACTAAAAGCGGATGTCCGTCTGAAATCTGCTGCTGCAGGCCCAAATCTGACACCCATCCAGCCTTCCGGCTGGGACGATAAAATAGTGCTTTCCACGGTTCAGAATACCAGCACTTCAGCTGCTTCATTCCTGAATACACAGACCATCTACCTGGACTGGGCAGTGATGAATAATGGAACGGAACAGATCACACAGCTGTTTTCCGTGAAGATATTTGTAGACGATAAACTCCAGGTCCAATATTCAGTTTCAGGATTGAATGTCAGCTTCTATGTATATGACAAAGACTTAGCCATTGGCCCTTTGACCGGTGGGTCGCATACCATAAAAGTGATCGCCGATGCCGGAAATACCGTTTCGGAAACCAGTGAAACCGATAATGAGTATTCACGGACAATTACCGTCCAGACACTAATCATTCCGGATATTTTTGTATCACCGCAGAAAATGATTATATCCCAGTCGGGTACACAAAGTTTACCGGTAAGGGAAAATCTGTTGCAGCATGAATCTGTGTCTTACATTCCTTCTGTTCCCGATTCCCTGAAATTGGGGCAATATACCGACCCGCAGGGGAACGTAGTTGATATGATCAGGATTTCAGGAGTCCCCCCCCGTGATTTCAGAATCAAGTCAGCAACCATTGCAGATGGTGGGGTTTTACTGGATAACTTTCCGGCCTATCGCTGGAGTTTTGGATGCTCTCCCACGGCTGCGGCTATGATTGCCGGATATTATGATCTGCACGGATACCCGGAAATGTATTCTGGACCGGCCAACGGAGGTGCGGCCCCGTTGACCAACAACATATGGGGTATCGCTGAAATAAACGGAGAAATAAATGACCTCTGCCCTTTGAGTGCCACCAGGAATGGACAGGATGGCAGAACCATCCGCGGCCATGTCGATGATTACTGGGTGAAAACGGGCAGCTCGGCCCAGGATCCATACATTACCAATGGCTGGACTCAGCATGTACATGGTGAGTGTACAGGTGATTTTATGAAGTCCAACCAATCCGCATACAGTAGTGTGGATGGGAGTACTACATTTTTCTACAGTTCAAACGGCCCTTATACCGGTACCAACTCCAGGGACGGGGGATATGGATTCCAGTTGTTCATGGAATCCCGCGGTTATACCGTAACCACCAGGTATAACCAATATATCCTGGGTTACCAGGGAAGTACTTCCGGGTTTACTTATGAACAATATATTGCTGAAATTGATGCCGGAAGGCCTGTGTTGATCCATCTGACCAATCACTCTGTGGCAGGAGTCGGTTATGATAAGGAACAGAATCTTATTTTTTTACATGATACATGGGACAATAATGTCCATTCCATGACATGGGGCGGCTCCTATGCCGGTTTAAACCACTATGCCGTGTCTGTTTTTCATTTATCTCCATCCAATCTTCTGACCATTAACAACATTGGAACGGGTAATCTGTCCATTTCTTTCGTTGGTGACAATAAAGATTGGCTGACATTCTCTCCTGAAGGTCCCTTTTCCCTGACGCCCGGTGCTGCCAGATCCCTTTTAATGGAGGTTGACTGGACCAGGGTTTACGGATCGTCAGATGTGGCAGTGGTTACCATCCAATCCGACGATCCTGATGAACCGGTCTCCACCGTTGAAGTGACAGCCATTCCAGCTCCCTGCAGTCTTACTGTTACCCCTGCTAATCAAACTGTTCAGGCAACTCCGGCTGGAACGGTTACTTTTTCGGTTGAGACAGCCTGCGGCTGGATAGCCTCCAGCGATCAGACATGGTGCACGGTCACACCTTCCGGTACAGGAAACAGCAGTATCACTGCCGGTTACCAGGTAAACACCACCGGTGCAACCCGTACGGCCACCATTACGGTTACTTCTGCCGGCCATGCCCCTGTAGCAGTGACAGTAGTGCAGAGTCCAGGGTTTACTTCATGTATCGGTATTGAAGCATATATATTTCTGGAAGGCTCGCTTCTTGCTGAAGGAAGTATTTTTTCCTTTGGAAGTGAGATGCGCACCACGCTGAACGATAAACTCATGTTACCTGGTCAGACCTATAAGGATCGGTCAGGAGTCCTCATTTATACCCCTGCAGGTCAGCCTTACGATCAATTGCCATGGGAATATAACGGCCCGGAAGGTTCCGCATTTGATTCGCAGGGGGTGGAAGGAGATGGAGGGTATGCCGGAACGGTGGTGGATTGGGTGTTAGTTTCACTGCGTTCATCGGTAGGCGGAGCTCCATTGTGCCGGAAAGCAGCACTGTTGTACAAAGATGGCACTCTTGAACTGCCCGGAGGTTCAGGATGCTGCAATCTGGACCCGTTGGGAAGCTATTACCTGGTGGTCGAGCACCGGAATCACCTCATCGTGATGTCGGATAAGGCTGTTCCTGTGATAAACGGGAAATTAACCTATGATTTCAGGATTCAGCAAAGCTATCTTGATCCTCTCATCTCCCGGTATGTTGGCCAAAAAAAGGTGAATTTACCTTTGGGCACAGGATACGTCATGTACGCAGGTAACGGAAGCCAGGTACCGGGCAGTACGTCAGCTGACACGGATATTACGGGTGATGATCAGAAATATTGGACAGACCGGACCGGAAGGTTGGGTTACCTGAACAGTGATTACAACATGAACGGGGATTCAAATGCAGACGACCAGACGATCTGGGAGCGGAGCAACGGAATAACGACCGGAGTTCCCCGGAATTGAGGGGGTCCTGATATTACTTCAGGAATGAGAACACCTTGGTTTCGCTGACTTTGTCTGCCGTTTGAAAAACTACCGACTCAGTGATGTATACATGTGCACCTTCTGATTCCGGTCGTTTTCCCCTTTCACCACCACCCGCAGGGTGTGGTTTCCCGGTTGAAGGCTGATAATATAATAAAGGTCCATGTTCCGGTGTTCCTGCCCGGCAAAAAAATAGCAGTCAATGGTCCTTTTTAATTCACCGTCCACGAAAATGTCGGCTTTTCCTCCACTGCGCAACCAGTTCCCGTTCAGGGAACGCCGGTTCCTTCGAAGTTAAAAATCAGTTCATCCCCTTTGTTATCGCTAAACAAGGCCTGGGGTGTCACTTCCTTTTTTGAACCCCGAATAATATGGTAGTTCTTCCAGTTGCCTTTCACTTCCCATACGGCAGAAGTATCAAAAACGCGTATTCTTTTATCAAAAACTACCTTAGGGAAAGAGACTTCCATCGAAACCGGCGGAAGGGTTTCGGTTTTTAATGCGGATTTCCTTATCCGTAATATTACCACCTCCTTCGACCGCCAGTTTGCTGGCATAATCTGTGGTTGTTTTCACCGCATGATTGAAAGAATAGGTAGTGTGGATAAACAGAGAATCACCGATAGCCCTGACGGCTTCCTGCCATTCTGGAATGCAACTTCTGTTTTCAGTAATTTTTGTCCAGGATTTCATTGGTTCCGGTTTGGGTTCAAAAATAGAATTATTCCGGCAACCCCGACCAGAGAAATTTCTATTAAATAAGTTTACATCTGCCGGTTGTTTTAATTCGGACATCATAAATATACCAAATAATGAAATTATCTGTTAAGTGTCTGATTTTGTTAATCTTATCAGGAATAATGGTAAATTGTACGACTAAAGTTCAACGGAAGCAAATTCGCAGGCAGGGTGATTTTCCGTCACCGCCTTTGGCAACCATGAAACCAGATACATTCGGGGAATTCGGAAATGTAAGGATAGATCCTTTTTCCTGGCTTAAGGATAAAACAAATCCGGAGGTGAAAAACTCGATGATTTACATGGCCCCGCTGGCTGGTTTTCAGGATATGAAAAACTGGGAAATTCTGGTCCCTCATGATCCGAAAGTTAAGATTCAGGGGTTTTCAGTCTATAAATCTTTTCTGGGTTTGTTTGTCAGGGCCAACGGCCTGAACCAGATCAGGATACTGAAACCGGCATCAGGAGAGATAAAAGAAGTTATTTTCCCCGAGCCCGTGTATACGGTTTCCCCGATGGAACCTGCGGATTATGCCACAAAATCATTCCGTTACAGCTATTCCTCCCTTAACAGGCCACAGACGATCTTTGAATTTGACGTTGAAACCGCGGCCAGCAAAGTGTTGAAGGTTCAGGAAATACCCGGCGGCTTTGACTCAGGTAATTATACTGTGGAACGGCTCTGGGCAGGTGCCAGGGATGGCACCAAAGTTCCCATGGCAGTGATATACAGGAAAGATCTGGTAAAGGATGGTAATAATCCGGCTTTGTTATATGCCTATGGATCTTATGGTTACAGCACAGACGCCTATTTCAATTCCTCAGTATTCAGTCTGATCGACCGTGGTTTTGTATACGGCATTGCACAGATTCGCGGAGGCAGCGAAATGGGAGAACAATGGTATGATGACGGAAAGATGATGAAAAAGATGAACACCTTTACCGATTTCATCGCCTGTGCAGATCATCTCGTTAAAGAAAAATATACCTCCCCTGCCCTGTCCGGGAATGAGGTTAACCTGCAATCCGGGAAAGTTTTTATATTGAATCGTCCCTTTACCAAATATTTCCCCTTCCAGCACCCTGGTCACATTCACACGGCATTCACCCGTTCCCTTGTGCTGAATATGGCAGGAAAAAAACTACCTGCAAGCCGAAAGCCATATTCAGGGGGTTTTCATTCAAATCGTAGTGTTTGGACAGGAATCAGAAACCAGCTGAAAGGTGGTGCTCCAGATTGAATCTTTGATCCGGACGGAAGGTTTTTATTGCAGGGGTTCCGTATAAGGCATTTACTTGTCCGAAAACTTCATCATTCCCAAGGTTGGAGTGGTGAAAACCGACGCCCATCAGGGGATAGTCCAGGTATTGGTGCCATTCTTTTGAACCATTGGCAGAAATCCCGATGTTAAACTGCCAGGCCTGCAAGTGCTCGTTAACCAGGTACCTTATGGTGTTGTTCTGTCGGAACACCGAACCAAAATAGAAGGACGGTTCAAGGTACAACCGTCCAAAAATGCCTTCCTGGGCATACAAGCAAAATGGCCCGGAAGGAAACAGGAGTATGAGCGATAACCTGAGGAATAGCATGTAACTGTATACAATCCGGTATAGTTGTGCTGGTAATCTGTTTCTGTGGTCAGCCTTTTTAGCTGCTGACGCAAAGGATTTACCCTCGAAAAGGTACAACTTTTTTTTGTCTTCGGTTATACTTCCGGAACTGACTTAATTCAGGCAGTCTAAATTAATGAATCTCGGGTTTACCGGAAAAAAGATGTACCGGCGACCATTAAATAATTCACGGGATTTTGATATGTGTTTCTTTTTTGTTAACTTCAAAAAAAAAAATAAACCGTGAAACCTTTAATCACAATATACCATCAGTGCGTGATTTTGTTGATTAATTTCCTTTTTCATCCCGAACATGGATGTAAGACACAAAATTTTAATTTTAGAAAGTATTTCACTGATTGGTGACGGAATTAAGAAATATTTGGAAGCAGAGCGGTTTCAGGTGACCGGAATAGCCGCTAGCTGGTCAGAACTCAACAAACTGCTGGATAATTGTCAACCCGATGTGATTTTATTGGATCTTCCCGCTAATTCCAACAATTCCGTTGATTTTGTGGGGAAATTGCTGGATGAATACCCGGAAATTCCGGTGCTGGTGATATCTGCTGAAGAGTATTCCGACTTTTTTACCGATTATTTCATTATGGGGGTCAGCGGGATCATTTTCAGCACCGCAAATCCATCCATCTTAAAGGAAGCCATTCTGGCAATTACCGGAGGCAGGGAATTTTTCCCAGATGAGATTATTAAAATCTTAAAATCCTCACTGCATGTTTTGCACCATTCCGGGAAAGTCATGCACAAATGGGGAACCCCCCTCACCCTGCGGGAAATCTCGGTACTCAGGGGATTTTGTAAAGGTCTGACTTTTAAAGAGATCGGAAGTTCACTGAATATTAGTCCCAGGACAGTGGAGTCGCATAAAAAGAACATCCTGTCCAAATTAAAGATCGGTTCAACCGCTGATCTGATAAGGTATGCCATACAGCATCATCTGGACTGAATAATCCTTTTTCCTTTTCACCTCGCGCAATTTACCGCAAAAACAAAGATTAGTGAAATATTTCGGGAAATACGTATAAGTCCGTATATCAAATCCGGAAAAATCGGGATTGTTTATCTTATTTATTTATCAGAACTTCATAGTGGATTTATCAATGCAAGAGAGCATTCTTAATCGCCAGGCTTAATTTAATAATCTCATTGAGAAATTACA
>Ga0105102_10000114_pt1 | contig 19929 bp, 15 predicted proteins | sample PPLLaktember2015_FD_87032 | JGI IMG/M metagenome (GOLD analysis project Ga0105102, IMG submission 87032) | Freshwater sediment microbial communities from Prairie Pothole Lake near Jamestown, North Dakota, USA - PPLs Lake P7 Core (6) Depth... | ecosystem: Environmental > Aquatic > Freshwater >...
TCAAATGTAGTAGAAGTCTGATCAAATGTTATCTTAGTGCTATTAAATACTTTTTTGAAGTTAGTATTTTGAATGTAGTACTCTCCATCCCCACTAATTGAAATTGGGACCTTATAATTGATATCTCTAATTGATATCAATGGAGTTTCGTATATGCCGCCTGGATTTACATTAACTAAATCATTTAATGATATTGTTGGATTGTTATCATAAGTACCTCTAAAAGAGTACTCTGACGCATTACCAATTGCTCCTAATAATGGCATTTTAGTTACTGCTGTGTGTACTGTGACAACGAACGCAATACTGTAAATCTATCAGTAGTTGTCCCGGAATTAGATTTTTTAATAATCACATATGTATACATGTCAATGCCATTTGGATTTCCTTCTGTAATTGGCAAATCTCCATATTCAAATGCATTAATAACAGTATTATCAATTAAGACGGAGGAATTATAGAATGCAGTCCCTCCTTGTGTAGTCATAACGGCAACAGTTAAGGTCTCTCCAACTTTCATGAATTCATTTAATGATTGCAAATTACTAGATCTAAAGTTAATTGCCCAATTTCCAACCGCAGATATGGTGTAATAGTATACATTATTGTCATTCAAATTGATATTGAGAGGAGATGCTACAGTTACGGTACTACCTAGAACTGTAGAAGTATCTACTGTAATTCTCTCAATAATTTCACCCACATTGAGAATTCCATTAATATTTGTAGATCCAATAACTTCTAATTTGTGAGTTGAACTTGCTTGTGTAGTTCCTATACCAACATTACTGGAAGTGTGAATTCCAGTTGGACTGGTTCTCCATATTGGATCTAGTCCACTCAATCCAGAACCATCACCATAATATGTTCCGTAATGAGTACCAGACCATATTCCAGTATAATGTCCATTTGAGTTCTCAATGGGTCCAAATCTTCTCCATTGATTTTGATTAGTGAATACCCATCCAACATTTTCTCCATTATTTGGAATAGTGTTAAAATCGATATCTCCAGTGTTTCCTATGACGACTGGAACAGTATTTCCTATACTAATCTTTCTAGAGACTTCAGATGACCCTTGAATAAAAATAGAGTTAGCTTCAATACCCTTTTCAGATGTGGATGTAATTTTATTGTTAAAAATCACAGGACCATCGAATTTAGAAATTACTTCTTTATTTGGTCCACCCTCTACTTGAATGGATCTAGTAACATTAATTTCAATGGGATTGGAGATATCAAATCTATCTACAGTATCTTCTCCAGTTACAGTAGGTATTGGCGCATCATAAACTTCTTCTTGTCCAGTAGCAGAACTAACCTTTTTATTTCCAATATAAAAATCTCCATCATTATTCATTCCAGTAAATACATTAATTCCACCATCAGTTTTGAAAGATTGTGATAGCAATTCTTCTCGTGGACTAATTTGTCGGTCTTGTGATTCTGGCAATGCAGTGGAGTAATTACCTGGACCAAATCCAACATATTCAAAAGTATGTCCAGAAGCACGCAAAATAGAATGTCTTCTTAATTCTATGGGAACTGGAGAAATTTTTCTAACTACTGAACTAACACTATGAGTTTCAATGGGACTACCCAACACACCACGAATTACAGAAACTATATTTGAAGTTATTGTTTGTTTAATTTTTAAAATTTCATTATCAATTATTATGAAATCTCCAATTTTTAAGCCAGTTGTAGTCGCATTAGTGATAGATATGGTTGAACTGGAAATAGAAACTCCGGAAGATAATGTAGCAGAAATCCCAGAATAAGTTGGAATTATTCTGGAAGTATTTTTCTCTTCTTCTTTTGATATGGATCCAGAATTTGAAGAGTATGTATGGGTATATGCATAGAATGTACCTTTATCGAGTTGACTTGTTGTGGTAAATCCTAAATTGACATTAAATGAAAATACACTATTGATTTTATTTACTATGAAATCATCATTATATCTCTGATTTGTTGGATCAAATAATCTAACTTTGGAATTGATTCTCAGTCCATGAGCAGTGGTGGTAGTTAATATGCCAGACCTAGAATTTGTTTGGTGAGTAAGCGAAGAAACTAATAATGCCTTGGGACCCAGTTGAGAAATTATAGAGTTAGTATTGACTTCAGTAGAAATTCCCGCAGTTGGTACCTGAGTGATAGTGGAAGCCGATGCTACCTGTATTGCTCTACTACTAGAAATCCCAGTAATTCTATAAAGATTATTATACTGCGTATAATTGTCTTCTTTAATTCCATCTATTGTTACGATGTCATTTGTGGAATTGACAATTGCATTTACTCTCACTACCCCAACTACATGAGAATTTGTAGTAGCAACGCCAACAACAGATAGAGTATTTCCAACTCCATACGCACTACCTGGATTTATTATTTTTATGTTGGTAATTTGGCCGGTCACATTTACACGGATGAGTGCAGTAGCATTTTCTCCTACAGTAGATCCAGCAAACCCAACAAGGCGAGCATTGTATAAATCTGCTCCAGTACCATTTCCATAACCAAAACCAGAAGAAACTATTGTTAATCCAGAAATTCCATTTAATCCATGATCTATATTAGTATAGAATGTGTGTGCAGTTCCAGTAGAAGACGATCTTATGTCAGTAACGCCAAATCCTATTTTGTGGTCGCTAACAAATTTTTCAAAAGTTTCTTTTGTGATACTGTTTTGTGGATTGTCTATTACTACTTGTCCAACTGGTTCTGGTAATGCATATGACACAGAAGATTTTGGATCTGAATCTAAATTGTCTCTATTTTCTTGGGGATATAAATTTTGAATTGGCTGAGAGAATTTCAAGTCAGAGAATTCACTTACTGTAGGCGAATTCGAGCTATTGACCAATATGATGTGATATATTCCATCTTGCTTATCTTTAATGTATTCTTGTATCTGCTCACTTCTGTAAATGTAATATGTTTCTTTGTATTTTTTGCGAGAAAAATGTGGAAGATTTCCATCGCGCAAAGAAACAACATTCAAAAATGTTCCAGGATTTGGTGTTTTATTATAGGTAAATTGTAAAGAATTTGGAATTGATATTACTGTATATGTTCCGTTATAACCAGAGTTACCCAACCCAGTTAGATTAGAAGAACTTATAATTTGATTTATTTCTACTTGGGATCCAATAGATAAGTTATGTGGAAGTTCAGTGGTAATTGTCGCAGTTTCTCCGGAGTAAGAGGCATTAGATATAATTCTGGGATTTTTAATGCTATCCGAATTAGAAATTGTACTAGAATCAATGTTAAATTGAGCAGAAAGTTCTGATAAAGACGGTAAATTATTTGAGGTTGATTCTTGGACGACATAACCATCTAATGGAGGTCTTCCTTTTATGGTTGAGTCTTTCGGTATCACATATCTAAATTTGAATATCCTGTCATTTAATCCCCTGGTATCAACTATTCTTTTAATGTATGTTCTTGCTGTTACACTTATTCCAGCGGACAAAAGTTTAGTATAAATCCGATTTGCGCTTGTTACTTGAATATACCATTGGTTGTTAGTAGAATCCCACTGAACAGGATGTCCAACTTCTCCAGAATTTTTATCCGAAACTCTACTAATTACCTTTAGATTTCCCGTTTCTAAACTATAAAGATCAATATCAGATGAAGAATTTGCTCCATTAAGTGCATCATTATATGTTTTAGCTAATTTGATTTGATTTGCGCCAAGAACACTAAGAGTAGTGTTTGTAATTACATAATATATTTTATTATGTTCAATTCCATTTGGTAATGATCCATTTGAACTAATAATTCTTATTGATTCGCCATTAATAAAATCGTGATTTCCTGTTAATGTGATAGTGTTAGAATTAATTTCATTATTGATTCCGTTTGCTTTCTTTTTTACTTTATAAACTTTCTCATAGTCAGTCTGCAAAGAAATTCCTTGCATCACTATAGGTGCACTATATTCTTGTCCAGATATCAATACATTCAAAGTATCACTTGGTTTGGCACCAATTCGATATCCATCAATGATATTTGAAGGTCTATTTGATTGATTCGTTTGATTATAAAGATAAAGTCTATTAGAACTCGCAACTGATAGTGTTTTTGTTGCATCTATGGCATCAAATTCTATGTATGGGAAATTTGATGTCTGTTCTGTTGGAATTTTTTGTGGTGGAATAACATGAGTAATATATCCAACATCATCTCTTGTGAATGAATTTGCATTATATCCTTTTGATACTAATGATTTTGCGCCAAAGTTGGAATTCGAATTCGTAATTGACTGGTCTCCGCCAGACTCTGCCACAAATTGTTCAGCATAGCCAATGGCAAAAATAGATACTGCCTGAATGATTGCACCATTACTAGCCTTGACATGATAATTGAGATATCCTTGTTTATAGCGAGCAAGTGAATCTGAATATAGATTTACCGTAGATGATGTTGTTCTATCTTCGTATAGACCAGTTGCTGGGTTATATTTTACGAATGCATTATTATCTTTTTGTAGTGAGATTCCAGTAAATTGCGCAACAACAATACTTTTAAATCCATCTGCCTTTGATCCATCTGCATGTAATCCAGACATACCATATACAGAGCGCAATGATATGTTAAAGACATAAGGAGAAGCAGAAGTTACTGTATCTGCCACTACTGATAGTGTTCCACCGGAGCCTCCATTTGCAATAATTGGAGTCTCCGAAACATTATATTCAATTTTATTTGCTGCCAGTACACTACTTACTACATATTGTCCATTGTATCCAGCAACTGATACGCCATCAATTCTGATTGGAGTATCGACCTGAACATCTTCAAAATCATTATCTAATGTTACTGTAATTTTTGAATTACTAGCGGTAATGCTAGTAATTCCGATTTGACTTCCTTTTGAACCTACAATTCGATACTCATCAATTTTTGGCTGGATGTCTATGGTCGCTGGATAAGTAGGCTCAATTTTTCTTCCACTAGAATCGCCATATGCGATACTAATTTTTTCATAATACATTTCCAGATCAGTTCTTTCGAATGTACCCACTCCATCAAAAGCTACATTATTAATACCGTCAGCATATTCGAACGCTGTAAGCTTATGGTGAGAAAAATTTGGGACAAGTTTCAAGTTGGTATAATTTGTAAAGCACTGTCCGTTTGGATCGGCATCAAATACTGAAAATTGCCACAAATAACAAGCGCCAGTCAATCTAAAAATTGCAGAATGATCAATTGTATCATCAGTTGGATCTGGTACATATTTTGGTCTTATTTTTGTCTTTCGTAGGTCCATCCCAACAATTGATGTACCTCTGGGAACGATCACTCCACCATGAACCGAATTCAATTTGTATAGATCATTATTGTCAGTGGTGACATCAAAATTTGTTCTTAACGAAAATTGATCAAAATTAGATGTTGTAGTTCCATTCCTAAAAAGAAAACTAGAACCATTTGGTATAAGACCTGGCCTATTATCAATTAAATGATCCCCTGGATATAAAACAATGGAAGTATTGCCAAATTTGTCATTATTTTGACCAGGAAGATAAGAATATCTTGCTGCCTCTACCAATGCGCGTTGCAGGGTTCTAAACGGTCTTGCTGGCGAAGTTCCAGTATTTTCAATTGAGTCTGTTGCATCCAATGCGTTAGGGTCAACATATATAATAGTTCCCTTTATTGCACGCAAGAAATTTTCTAATCTTGAAAGACCCATTTTATTATCTTTATAAATTCCTTATGACTTATTTAGCTACAAGAAAACCCCTAACTAGAGGGGCGAAATAAAGAAATTATAATAAACAATAGAAATAAAAAAGCAGAAATTTCTAATGAGTTAATCATAAGAAATATAATCGTGATATACTTTATGTATCTTATGATTGAGTATTAGTACTTAGTTTTGTTTGCATTCCATCATATATTCTACAGTATTTGCAACATCATTCATTGCGTCACGAAGATGTGGTTGTTGTCCAGATTCCTGTTTACAAATTGGCCTAGTGTTGTCTGTGAGGGTCCACCGCCATTGTTTCATTTCTAGACAGAACCACAAATTAATCCTCATGTTTGAAGTGCTCCAATTCGATCCAGTTGAGTAGAGTTTGGAAAGCATTGATGGATGCTTGTGTGCAATCATCATCTTTAAGTTTTTGAACATAATATTCAAGTGCTTCAATGACCATTTGGCGGTCTGTTTGTGAAATAAGTGACATTTTAGAGTTTTAAAGAACTCAAGCCGAATATCGGGATCAAACCGATGACATCCATATTACAAGTATGGCGCTCTATCACTGAGCTAATTCGGCATTAATCAATAGGCAACATTTCTGGATTTTCTAATTCTAGTTCGAACATAAGAGGATGGCATTCTTCTAGAATTAAATATTGAGATGATTTATATAAATCATCGGAATTAAATCTTCTTTCGTTATCTGCTAATTTTATTAATTCTAAATCAGTTGTGCACTCGTCCGGCAATTCATCAAAAGTAAAGGCGACCGAATTTATGAAATACATTAAAACGATTCGAGATCCAGTATCATACCAAACATATCTGGCGTCTATTCTGTATTCCATAGAATAGTTCCTTTACTTTTGTTTATTTATTAGTTGTATGTTGGCGGATTGTACTTCAAGAATTCAAAAAAAGTCAATTTCATTTCTTTTGTGCTCATTCCACAGTGTTTTGCTGCTTCTGGTAAGTTTATTTTTGAATAAAATAGACCTTCATTTGCTTCTTTTACATTTTCAGGTGTTGTTTTTGTGGGTTGTTCTTTGAGTGTCTTATAATTGATTCGATAGTAATTCATAGAGGGTTTGCGTAAAAAAGAGTTTCTTCGTCAACTGTGGCACGAACAAAATCTAAAACATTCATGAACTCATCAACAGTTTCGCATGTTACTTGCTTTTCTTCTCCCTCATTAGAATATAGGTACACAGTCCTTTTCAGTGGATCTACTACACACTTGGCCAGATATTCTTCTTGCATTTGATGGGATTTTTATTACGGAACCATCATAGCATGACGACGACCATGCGTCAAGCATTTAACGAAGTAGCCATTCTTCCACGGAATCACTAATGTCCCTCATCTTAATCCATCTCGAATCTTTAATTTGATTTTTTTGGATTCTTAATTTTCCTACCAATCCAACAATGCCCCATTCTTTTCTTTTTCCTCTAGGAATATATTCGACTGATTCGTTCCATTCTGGATTTAATACTTTTCTTGTCAACTGAGTGTGCTTATTGTCATGAATCAAAATTGTGGCATTAGGTGGAACTTGTATATCAGGGGGTATTTGGTCAGATGGATATTCAAGTTCAATGGTGTCTCCATTTTCATTTACATAAGACCATTTTGTTATAGTATATGTTTCTAATATATAATTCCCATATTCATCTTTTAAATATTTGTCGGTCCAATGGTCCCAAGCATCGTCGCCAATAACTACTGGTCTTGCTGATATTGCTCCGATAACAGAATCTCCCTCTTCTGCTATTTTAATTTTATTACCAACAAGAGAAACTGTCATGCCTCTACGATCTTCATTATTTGGATTTCCATCTTCCCACTCAAAATATTCTGCATAGTCGGCTCCAGTATAATATCCAATATCAGCAAATACTCTACCATCTCCGGTGACTCTAAATTCATTGTCAGCAAAACCGGCTACATTTGATGCACATACAATAAAATTATATGCATCAGTTGCTGATCTGTGGCTCTGAATATTATTTACTACTGTACTAAAAGTAGTAGATGTGTTTCTCATGAGAACCTGACCATCTACGAGACTTGACTGGTTATTCAGTACTCTCAATCCGGCTTCGGCACCAATACTATTAATCTCAAATTTTCCTGTAGTTCTTTCGAATGTAAATCTAGTTGTTGTATTATCTCTAATGTATAAATTTCCAACATTAAGATCCATATAGTTATGAGTCCCATTATGAAAAAGTTCAAAATCGGCAGCAGAGCCAAGACTCAAAATTCGGTTGTCTGCTAAATTAATTTGATCTGGACTACCAGTAGAAAAATTTAATCTGTTATTAATATTATCATAGGTTACAGTTATTCCAGTTTGTATGCCAGAACTTATTGCGGAACTAATTGTATTTTGTGCAACATCTTGTATTATTTCTTCAACATCTAGATTAGCCCCATCACCGAGAGCATCATAAATTTCCTCAAAATTCGCATTAATTTTTAATGCTCCATTATATAAACTGTCACCAGTTCCATCGTTTGGGGCAGTTCCTAATGATATGCCTTGGTATGCCATTTCTCAGTTCTTTTTAAATATTTAGTTCAGCTGATACATAATAATAACATTCAATCGGAATCCCACCATTTGATTGAATTGTGATCTCTTGAGTGTCTGCTCTTTTGATGATTAAATTTTGATGTGCACCAATTGGAGTCAATATTACGGTAATTGTTTTAGGATCGATTGAGTCCTTCCAATTCTCCGGAAGATTTATTACAGTAGAATGTACAACCTTTCCTCGAACAGAAACAGTGGTATCTGTAGTCTGGTAACTAGTATTTTTCATAATTATACACAATTTGATGAGGTTTCGCCATCAATAACTGATGATTTCTGATTTATATATGTATCGAGTGCCTCCAATTTATCCAATTCATCATTCTGATTACCAATAGATTGTCTCATTCCCCATATTCTTAAGGCATATTCATTTCTTTCGTCTCTTATTCCATTTGCGACATCTTCTACATTTGCAACACATGAACCGTTTAGTGCATTTTCTTTTTCTGTTTGGTTATTTGTAGCTGATGATATTAAATTATTGATTGACGATGAACAAGATGGGGCCAATCCATAATATGATGGCAATGATGCAGTTGCAATTCCAGTTAAAGTGGTTCCTTTAGTAGCTGGACTTCCTCCAATAACAGGGCGATATGTAAATCCAGTTCTAAAATAAATTTTACCTGCTCCAACATTGGGTTCTTTGACTTTTTCTCCTTGCCTTTCTATTCCTTCTAACTCAGGTTTCCAGTCTTGTGTTGATGATGGATACCCAGAATTGTCTAATTCTACTTTATATCCAGTACCAGCAGTTGATGAATTCAATATTCCTATAGTTTCTGGTGAATATGGATTTTTAGTGAATTTGACTTTATATTTGAATCTAGGTTTTTGTGCCTCAAAGTCCTCTGGGGATATCACGACAGTATAATTGACATAAGACCCATCTGCTTCTGGCAAAGAAGAAACTCCTATGGTAGCATCCTTTAGTATGATTGATGCAGTATAAAAAACATCAGTAGAAATTCCGGTAATATCTGCTAATGATGTTGATATTCCAGTAACTACAGTTGTTCCAAATCCAACGATTGTATTTGTGGGCGATGGGAATACTCCTGCTTTGGAGCAAGTAATGACATTACCGGTTTCAAAGCCAACGGTCAATTCTTCTGCTGTTTGTGATATGATATTGAGTATCGTAGACCCTAACCCAATTTGACCAATAAATGTCCCTAGAGTAGTATCTCCAATATCTTTTAAGTAAGGGTGGTCATAATATTTCAGTCCATATAAATTTTGAGTCGTTAAACCAACCTTTGTTGTTGATTCCAATGTTGTCGCTACTCCAGTGACTGGTTCGACATAAATGACAGAATATCCATATCCAACAGGATTTAATTGGTCTACAATTAAATCTAACCCATCTTCATCCGAGCCAGTGACCCTCCAAAATAAATCACTATAGCAACCAGAATCGATTCTATTTTGATATGCCGTCTGGGTTTCGTATATTGCCTGATTAACTTTATCGATTGATGAAAGTATATCGAGATCTAGTGCTTTAACTGCTACATCATAGGGTTCTTTTTCTGCATCTACTACTAGAAGTTCTTGTCTATAATTACGAATATTTTCTTCTTTTTGATCTCTTTTTTTCCTAATGTCATCTTTTATTGTTTTTGAGACTGCCATTATTTTCCTCCTTTCATTTCAGTTCCAACATATTCTACTTCCAAATCTGGAACATCCTTCCTTTTTCCAAAAATAGTATAACTACAATTTATTGGTCCTCCTGAATTATTTGTAACAATAACTCTAGATCCCCACTGAATTTCTTTGACATAAAGTTCTTGATAAACTCCATGAGGAGTCAATTGAACCGTAATGGATTCTGGATCTACCAATCCTTTCCAATAATCTGGAAGAATGATAATGTTGTCATTTATCAATTTTCCACGATAGTATACTCCAATTTCTGGACCTTCCAAACATGCATGAGAGAGTCTATGATTTGGCTTTGTTGGGTGTGGAATATCAAATTCTTTCCATCCCTGAACATTAATGGTTCCAACCAGAGAAACATTTGAGCAAGTGAGTCTACCAACTACATCCAAACTACCATTGATGACAGTTGCACCATTAATTGTTTTTGCTCCAGATCTTGCTTCTGCTCCAGTTTGTGCTTTTGCACCTGTAATTGTTTCGGCACCAACTAAATTTTTTATTCCAGTCCAATAAGATAATGGAGAAATGACTGTGATTGTGCTCGCATTTAGTACATTGATTATCAGTGAGTTTACAGATATTCCAACTGGACCTATCTCATCACCTAAAATCACATCTCTAGGAGTGGGGGGATCTGGAGTGCTTCTCACATAAAGCATTGGCAATGCTTTTAATTTGAGATCAGAGCTGCGTCCGATCATCACATTCCCCAATGGAGCAGGATATACCGTTGGATTTCCAAACAATGATGCGCCACTTACATGTAAAAATCCACTTAGTGGATTAAATGTAATCGGAATGGGAATTGGTGGACCAATGCCAGTAGGATTTGCAGATATAGCTACCTGATCACTGACATTAATGGCATCATATTCTGCTGACATAAATTATAAGAATGTTGATAATATTTTCTCTAAGGTTTGTTTTACTTCTGATGGGCCAGTATTTCCAGTAAAAGAAGGTGGAATTTTTACTGAATCTGAAGTTCCATTCTTTATAAATGATGCAGTCAAATATAAATTGTTACTAACTGTAATATGACCAACACCAGAACTCACAAATTTTATTGCTGCTGTTGCTTTAGCATTGATTTGTTTTCCATCAATATTAACATTATTATTTGCTGAGATATTTATATTTCCTTTTAATGAACCACCACCAGTTGCAATTATATCAACGGTTTCACCAAAAATTCTAACTCTACCACTAGGTGCGCCAATAATGATGTCTCCATCAACTGCATGTAAAACAAATGCAACATCATTAACTGGATAATCTCCACACTTTATTTGATATACTCCAGGACAACGATTTTTTGTTCCACCAGCAAGCTTTCCAGTGGAATCCATTTGCATGTAATGTGCAATTGGAAATGGAAATCCATTACGAATGCTGACTCCAGATAAGGTGTTATCTAAATCAATATTGCCAAATCTAATTTCGCCATCTTTATTTCCTATTCTCCTTGTATGTACATTATTTCCTTGTGCCATTAATTTTTACCAACGCAATCTACTACACTTATAATTTGTTGTCCGGAATATCTATTAGGATCTTCTTCTATTAAATCTCCAATTCTATTTACACAAAGTTTTGCGACTATTTGGACATTAAAACCAGTTTTAGATTCTACCGTAATTTGCGGAAACTCCGTGAATCCTATTCCACCACTAATAATATCTACTCTTATAAGTGCACCATTTGAATCAAATTTTGGAGACAATTGTGCGCCATTGTCGGGAGTTATCTTAATTTTGTCTTCTGAAGTGTACCCAATCCCAGGATTCAATATTTCAACTTCACAAATGTAAAGCATAACTGGATAATTTCCAGTTTGAGTGGTCGGAGATAATCCTCGAATAATATTTTGATAATTTTCTGGTGGCTGTGGGGCAATATATTCAGTATCTTCTTTTGGTCTAAATTCGTCGCCACCAGGAGGAGTAACATAATCACATTGTCTCAACTGAATTGTTGATCCTGGAGAATATGGCAATTCATATTTCCCATCACTTCTACGAACAATTGTATCTTCTGGATTTGCCCAAGTTCTCCCTTCTCCTCCAAGACTACCATCAGGTGCTGGCAAATAATTATATCCAGATTCGACAACTAAAACGGAAACTACTCCTAGATCCTCTGGGTCTATTGCAATTGGGGATTTTCTAGTAGAAATAAATGGCTGAATTGGTGGACAGCCAACTACATCTGTAGTTCCATCTGGTACACTTCCAGATTCTCCATTATCTGGATTATTAGGATCATTTGGGTCTCCATATTTACTTGGATCATCAAAATCATCTAAGTCTAATGGAACATTAATAATATCTCCTGGTTCTATTGTGGGAGTTTGTTGTATTCCATTTACTCTTACAATCAAAGATTTTTCACTGTATTGTCCATATTTTCCTATTGCTTTTACTGTATATGTTGTATTTTGAGTTGGGCTGACATTCACTGTTCCAGATAATTCGGAAGAGCCAAAATTTGTTTGCACTCTTTTGGCTCTTTTAGTTTTCCATTTTAATTCTACTGTAGTTGAATTAATTGTCCTGCCAGTAAATTCTAGTTCTGGTGGAATGATTCCAACTTTAGTTTTGACTACTGCTCCCTTCCCTTTTCCACAGTCATCTACAATAGATGCAAATGGAGTACTTGAATATCCAGAACCAAAACTAGTAATATCAATTCCTAACAATTCTCCAGCAGAACTTATGATGGTATTTCCTGCGGCTCCGGACCCACCACCACCAAAGAAAGATATTCTAGGAGGACCACAAAAAAGTGGAGCACCACTACAAGATAAATCACTCAAAACATCATTAAAGTTCAAATCAAAGTCATCAATATCTACTCCCAACAAAGAACCAGTGTCTGGATCATAAACAGTTTTTGCTATATTTCCTACTTGCTGTGCGAAACTTTCTGCTTTTTTTACGATGCTGTTTAGATCTAGATTGAATCCTTCTGTGTTGTCTCCTGCAGCTGAAAGTAAATTCCATTTATTTACTTCAGGACATTTGTCATTTGGTTCGCAATTAAACAAAGAAAGTAGATCAATAATAAAATCCAAAACTTGTGTCACAAGTCCCGTAATCTGCCCAATGATGGATGCAACTGCACCAAGAACTGAAGTGATTAATCCTAATATTTTTCCAATTAAAGAAGTTAATAAATTTTCGATTGCACACAAAGGAACGGTAATAAATCTATCAACCATGTCAAGTAAAAGATTAACAAGAGCATCTGTTATCTTATCAAGTATTTTATTGAACAAACAATATATTGCCTGAACTAATATATTCTGTCCTTCTCTAATTGGAAATCTTGCATTTAAAGGTAGTGCATTTGAAGTTGCAACTGATGCAGCATTTATTTTTTTAAGTATTTCTTCCTGTAACCATTTAATTTTTCTGGATATCCAACCAGATATTATTTCAGCATACTTGTTTACTTTTCCTTGTATTTCATTTATAAAGTCAAGTCGATTAGCAGCAAATTGATTAACTTGTCTTTTGATTCTTTCTACATCTTTAATTAAATTCGATAAAGCAGTTTTTACTGCATTTGCATCATCATTTCTTTTTGGACATGGTAAGTCCAAATCACTTTCAAATGGCTGTAGATTTAAATCAAAATGACTGTATGTTATGTCCCAAGCATTTGGTAATATTTGTGCCTTATCATAATGAAATGTTGGGAGAACTGCATTTTTTGAGTTCTCCCAAAAAGAATCTAATCCAAAAGAAGGATTTGGATTAGGTCCAGTATAAGAAACATTTTCGTATATATTTCTATAATTCAGTCCAATTACAACTGGCTTTCCAATATAACCATTTTTAAATCTTACTCTTACGGCATCTCCAGGCTTAATTTGTGGGGTATCTCCTGTTGCAAGTGCACCACTACCAGATGTCAATGGGACATCTATATCAGCCCAAGGAAGTTTTTGGTCTGGTAATTGCGTTTTATCTGGGGTATGGACTTGATTTATTCTGACTTTTACTTTTGGTTTTGCTGTTGCTTTTGGGTTGCCATCCTTATCTTCATCTTGTAATTTTTCTTGTAGTGTTTTTCTTTTCCCTGCATCAGTTTCTGATATCCAACTACAAGCAACTACTATACCATCATAAGTTCCAGTATACTTATACTCATCCAATTCACCGGAACTTTTATATCCCCTTACATCCATCATTCCTCATACACCCTACATTCTAAGGCATCTGGATTTTCATCGCAAAATAATTGAAAAGAGTTTGGAGTATACTCTGTATTTGGATGTCTTTCGATATATGCCAGTAATCTTTCTAATTCATTTTCCAAGTGCCTTCTTCTTTGCTTGGAACATTCCGAGTCTAGTTCTTTTTCTATTTGTAAAACTGTTTCGTAGATTGGTGTTTGCATTAGGTTATTCTCCTGCCATAGGAATCTCGAACTAAGTTCAATCTAGTATATGAAGGTCCATTAGTTGAGATATAATGGCATATGTCTACTATCATATATAGGCCAGATTTTTTTGGACTTATGATTTGAGTTTTCTTGGACGATATTTCTGGAAAATGACATTCAATCATGTCTCCCGCATGTAAAGTCAAATCTGCAAATATTGTAATTGAAGCCTCTATCGCAAACAATTGTTGATATCTCATTTTAGATTGATTTATAATTTCTGTCACTATTAGATTTTCTTCATTAGAGCGACTTAGCTGTTCTTCATAATTTTTTCCTGGCGATGTATGCCCTTTATCAGCATAACTAAAATTTATTGAGGATGTTCCTTGTAATTCCGAATCAAAATTTGGTAATGTCTTTCCAGCTTTTTTAATTCCTTTTTCTTGATCTTCTTTTGTTAAATTGTTTGGTCTGACTTTATCCAAAACTGGATCATAAACATATAATTGAGAACCATACGATCCTCTTCGAATTAAATTCAAGGCATCCACTGAACTACTAAATTCTGGTGCTGCTAATATTTTTCCATAATCACCAGATGGAACTCCAGTAGTATTAGTGTATATGAATTTCTTTTTTGGTGACTGACCTAACAAAATATCAATTGATTTAAATTTAAATCCTTCCGAAGTTTCATAGAAAAAATACCCAGCTGTTTTTCCTTTTGCTGATGGTAAATTTGGAACCGCTTTTGGTGCTAACCAAATTATAGCATCTCGTACAGTCCAATCAATAGAACCATTAAATCTTAAACTATTAATAGTTGGATCAATATCTACTGGCTTCTTTGTTTTCAATACTGACTTTAAAATTGTGTTTACAGAATCTGATATTCTTCCTTCATACGCACCAACAACATAATAATCAGTAATAAATTTTTTTAAAAACTCTGTTGTGCACAAATTAAAAGATAAAATTTCTTTTTTTGTATCAAACAATACTGGATTTCCTCTGAAAATTCTCAGTGCAGTAGCATCAGTATTAAAATTTAACTTATTACCATTCTCATCTGAAAATGACAAATAGACCTTTTCTGTTCCTTGTATGTCAGTATCATCCAATTCAGTAGCAGAAGTATTGCTATTGTTATTTCTGTATCCAGTGTCAACGAATTCTATCTTCGAGGATATTGAAGTTTCTAAAATGCTTTCATAATATGTAAATTTGGTCAATCCTGTATCAAAATAAGTTTGGGTTCCATTCTTTATGGATTCTATGACAAATTGAGTAGGATTTATTTTCTGCATTGGTTTTTAATCTTATGTATTATTTACGCTGTTGGAGTCATGGCAAGTATTAATGTATTTGTTATTACATCTGGATTTGATGCTGCACTATCTTTTGCTATGTCTGGTCTAGATAATGGCATTGGAGCAAACTGTGCCTTTGCGATTGATTGAGACTGTGTTGGGGGCTTAATATTTGATTGCGTTCTAAATATGTCCCACCAAGGTTTTTCTTCTTTTGAGTTTAGCTTCGGTTTATTTTTATTCTTTTCTTCTAATAATTTTTGATTGAATTCTGCATTTGTTATTTTATTCCCTACTAAATTTGTCCAACTACCGTCAGCACTTTGTGTCCATGGCATTCCTCCAATTGTAGCAGTTCTTCGCTTTGGTGGTTGATTTGGTGGTGGAGTCTGTGGTAGTGGTTGATTTGGAAGCGGCGTATTTTTTCCTTTTGTATCGTAGGCACCTCTAGTGAATCCCACATGCAAATGATCATAATGATTCCCATCATATTGTCCACGAGTAACTGATGGCTGCCCAGCAAACCAATATCCATAATGATCATATATTAGAGCTTTAATTCCATATGAATTTCTGTTATTATATAAATGAACAAACAAACTAGTAAGTCTTGCAATTTCTCCTTTATTTTGGTGGTTGTCCTCTATGATCTGTAACATCAAATGCATTTGTAGCATGATCGGCACTGGCATGACCACCAACACGAGAATTACCTTTTGGATTAAAACCTCCAGGATTCGGTTCAAATTTTGGCCAGGCATTATTAGTAAAATATTTATTTTCTCCAACGGTAAATCCTTGTTGTAGAATCCATTTTCCTACTTGTATTAAATTCCCACCAGCAGCAGCAACAGTTCCAGTGACTATGCCCCTGTTTATTTCGGCTGGTCTCAATTGACCAGCTTTAAATTTTCCAATAGTTGCTCCCCTAGGCTCAAATCCAAATGCATGTCCCGCTCTTCTTACTTCAGTTTCGTCAGCCAAATGATCATTTTTATCTTCAAATGATATAGATCTAAAATTATCTCTTGGTCCAACAAAATCTCTGGCGGATCTTTGTCTTGTTGTATCTAATAATGCTGCCGCAGCTGCTTCTAATTGGGCTTGATTTCTTCCTTGACTTTGTACATACTCAATTGCACTTTGTTTATTTGTTATTTTTGACCATGCTGCGACTCCTCCCTTTTCTCTAACAGGTTGGAATTGTGTCGGATTTAAAATTGTATTTCTAATACTTCCTCCAGTTTTCCAAGGATCTCCCGGCATCGCAACTCTATTATAAATTGCTTGGGCAACATCTGCGTATCCTTGTGGACTTATTCCTTCAAATAATGCTGCGGTTGCGAGCAACCAAAAATCTGGACTATCACTACTAACTATTATGTCTCCAGCTTCTCCGAGACTTGGTGATATTCTTCCTTCAGGCTCTTCTCCTTTTAATCCCATCTCTCTTCTAAGACTCTGGAATATTTCATTTGTTCTAGAGTTCAAGGCATTCTGGAAGGAGCGAGATATTGCCGCACCTAGTTGTTCTCCAATTGATGGTCCAGTTCTCAAAGTTCTTGATGCTGGTATAACTCCACCTTCTGCTGCAGCGACAATCGATCTCTGAATTTGATTAACTTCTTTTGATGATTGTGCAGCTATTGCATTATCGATTAATGTGGCAAAGTTATTTTTAATTTCTAGTCCAAGTAAAGGATCTGGTTTTTGTCCTAAAGGTAAATTTGATGTCGCAACCATGATTCCACCAAAAAGTGGATCACGATTTTTATTCATGATTTCTGAAATATTTTTTAATGCCCTTAATGGGTTTTTCTTTCCTGGTTTTTTTGGCGATGCAAATACTTTTTTAATTTGCTTCAATCCACCAACATTTTGTCCTGGCTGTGGAGCTTGTCTTCTTGATCTTTGTAATCTCTTTGTTCTTCTAGGTGTTGTCCTAGAAATAGTTCTACGAATTGGTCTTCCGCCTCTTGTTATCGCACCGCCAGCTGCTTTTTTCTGTACCTTTTCTCCCTGACCTTGCATTGATGTCGTGGCATCAAATAACGATCTACCAACAATGTCACCAAGTAAACCACCCCAAATAGGTCCACCAAAAGGAATCAATGCAGGAAAACTACCTAATGCTGCACCAACTGCTGCACCAACTGCACCAGCAGCAGCTCGATCTGGTCTCTCTTTGAATATCAAGGTACTAATTAAAAAGTCAGCGATCGGACCAATTATAGGAACCTTTCCTAATATCTTTGCTCCTCCTTTTCCTAATAGTTTTAATGATGCACGCTGCTGTACATTACCTAAACCTCGTGCTCCTATATTGCCTGCCGTTCTCCCTTTCCCAGCAAGTCCACCAGTGGGAATTGTCCTCTGAGAAAATCTTTGCCTGACAGCACCTAAAGCTTGAGCTGGAGTTGATCCACGATTAATTTTATCTTGATATAATCGTGCCGCATCAAAGCCATACTTTTTGGTAATTGCCTCTTGTGCACGAGTTTGATTAAAATATTGTGACAATCTAGTGGGAGATTGTCCTCGTGGACCTACCCCAGGTCTAGGACTAATTCTTGTTGGTAATTTTTTTCCGCCACCGCCAATAGTGCCGGAACCAGCAATTGCAAGTCCAACAATAATAGCAGTATTTAAAAATTTGTTTAATGTGGAAGATAATTCATCAAACTGTTTTTCAAATTTTTCTCCGCCAACTTGCTTTGCGAGTGCTCTTACTTTGTCATATTGTTCATATCCAAGATCAATTGCATCAACAAAATTTTTAAATACAGAACCAACAAAGTTTTCAGTAAATTTTATAAATGGATCTATGAACTTTAATGTACTTAGTATTTTAGGGAGAAACTTTACCAACTTAGTAAAGGCAAATCCCATAAAAGTATAAAGAATGAAGTTACGGATTGCATCCAAAAATCCAGTTTTAGGCAATGCCCCTTGTAAATATTTTAATGGATTAATAAGTTTTGGTGTTTCTGCTTGTTTTTCTTGTTGTTGCCTCGTTCGTGTGATTCCTTGTCTTCTTTGTTGTTCCGTTTGTTGTCTCTGTAAAGAAGCATTAGATTTAACTAAAGTTTCAATTTTCCTTAAACTTTCATATATCGATTTTAATACACCAAGTGCAGTATTTCCAGAAGAAACAGGAGAGTTCAGTGTTACTCTTCTTGTTCTCGGTATTAATGGAGTAGTAGGTGTTGCAGTTGGTGTTGCCATATTATGCTAACCCATATGCTCTAAGATTATCTTCACGATCTCCTAATGGAGATTTAGTGGAGAAAGTTGGAACCTGCGTTCCTCCGGTTGAAGTGGGAGGTGTAGATCTTGCAGCCGCAACTGGAATTTCTGTAAATGTAACTGTTCCTTGTCTTGCAACTCTTGGTCCTGGTTGTTTGATATCTGGAGAAGTAGGAACAAACATTGCATCAGATTTTTTGATTCCAGTAAACTGCAATAAACTATCTATAGATCTCTCAAAAAAACTTTTTGGTTTTTGTTTTGGTTTTGGTGGAGCTGGTGGCGCTTGAAATTGGACTGGAATTGGAGCAGGTTTATTTCCATAGTTTCCTTGATTTACAAAGAAATTTGCTTGTGGATTTCTTAATACATCTCCCTCTTCAGGCTTCATATATTTTTGTTGACTTACTCCATAAAATGCAGTTCTTGTCCCAATAAATCTCTGTGCCTGTTGCTGTAATTTGACATTCTTCAGTGCTTTTTCTGTATCTGATATTTCCTTGAGAGCCGACTGCATATTCCAACCATATTTTTTCCCTTTTGTGGAATTCATAACAGCAATGGCAGCTGATTTTCTATCATTAATATTTGACCAATCTTTTATGTTATTAAAAATTGGTTCATATTGTTTTGGGGCAAGAATAATATCTTTTATTGAATTCTTTGATTGATTGAAGTTTGCTCCATATGCATTTGATGCCTGAAGCCGATTATAAATTGATTGTGCAACATCAGCTCTTCCTTGTGGCGTGGTGTCTTCTAATGCCGAAATTGCAAGTAAAGAATTATAATCTGCTGGAGTTAATTTTGGTCCAACTACACCGCCTTGATTTGCGAGTTGAATATTATTAGCAAATTTTGGATTTCTACCAGACACAAATTTGTATAAATTCAATCCAGTCTGACTCTCTACTTTCTTTGCATCTTCTGGAGTCAATACAATTTCTCCTGGTCTAGCAGCAACTAATTGAGTATCTGGTCCA